>LHCFJ04200__coassemble_739_pt1 | contig 6116 bp, 4 predicted proteins | sample LHCFJ04200__metabat2_low_PE_002 | metagenome-assembled genome bin LHCFJ04200 | reverse complement strand
GCTGCATGCCGCTCACACTTCTGCTGGCGAGCAAGCCTGAGTAGAGGCCGCTACCTCTCGCTGGGCGGCCTCGCGGGCCGTTGAGCTTCTCGTGCGGGCCGTTTGGCCTGAGTTTGTGGCACTTGAGCCAGTTTTTAGCCTCTCTCTTCGGGGAGAGGCTTTTTAGTGCTCAAGATTATCAGTGCAGTTCATCGGCTCCTTTTGGCGTGTGCATATTCGCTGGCCTCGCTAGCCTAGAGTGCATGCGCATCATTGTTGGAGTTTGCGAAGCTGAATACACGGGCCGTCTCAACGCAACCCTGCCGAGGGCGAAGCGAGTGCTGATGATCAAAGCCGACCAATCAGTGTTGATCTTTTCCGAGCTGGGCTCGTATAAACCGCTGAACTGGATGGCAGCTCCGTGCACGATCCACGAAGTGACAGCCGACAACAATGACGATGAGGACTCGGTGACTCGTGACGACAATAACTCGGAGAGTACCGAAGTTGAGAATGTGAAGAGTGACGACGACAGTTCAGTTGGTGCAGGGCAGAGTAAGCGCGCTGATAAACTTGAGGACCCTATGGCTGAGAGTGCAGAGCCGATCGTGACTTTGCGCGTACAAGCAGCCAAGAGCGACGACCAGCTGGTGATTCGCCTGTTCAGCAAGGAAAGCGACCAGACTTTCGACCTCGGCCAGGACCCTGGCCTCGTCAAGGACGGTGTGGAAGCGCATCTGCAAAAGCTTTTGGCCGAGCAGATTGAGCGCATTGGTGAAGGCGCGACTCTGGTGAGGCGCGAGTACCCGACGCCGATTGGGCCGGTCGATATTATGGCGAAAAATGCGCAAGGCGAGAATGTGGCGATTGAAATTAAGCGCCACGGCGGCATTGATGGTGTCGAGCAGCTGACGCGCTATGTGACGATGCTGAACAAGGATCCGCTGCTAGCGCCGGTGCATGGCATGTTCGCGGCGCAGACGATCACCCCGCAGGCGCAGACTTTGGCGCAATCTCGCGGGTTTGCGACCTTGATTTTGCCGTATGACGAGATGAAAGAGCAGCCAGATTCCGCTCTTACGCTGTTCTGAAGCCACACTTGTGCGCATAAAAAAGCGGCCCCGAAGGAGCCGCCACGTTTTCAGTTGCGATGAAGCGCGGTGATAATCTCAAGCGATGCCGAAGGCTTGAACTTTGCCGCTACTGCGCGCAGCTGTCAGTTCGCCGAGAGAATGTCGACGACGAAGACGAGCGTCGAGTTGGCCGGGATCTTGCCGGAAGCCTGATCGCCGTAGCCCAAAGACGGTGGAACGACGAGCAAAACCTGCGAGCCGACAGTCTGGCCAGCCAAGCCCTGAGACCACCCCTTCACGACTTGGTCGAGGGAGAACTCAGCGCTTTGGCCGCGAGTCCAGGACGAGTCGAATTCCTTACCGTTGAGCAGCCAGCCGGTGTAGTTGACGGAGACGACAGCGTGCTCGCCAACCTTAGCGCCCTTACCTTTGATGAGCGGCTGAACAACGAGCTTGTCGGAACCCTTGTAGCCGTTCATATCGATGCTTGGCATGCCGTCCTTGGCCAGCGTCACCTTTGGCAGGTCGGCTGGAATGTCGCTCACCTTGTCGCCTTGAGCGCGAGTCAGGTCCTTCTCAGCAGAAATGAGCTTCATGACGGAAATGTAAGCGTCATCAGAGTTGGCCGAGCTGGTTTGCGAGCCGGAGGAGGAGCCTGGGATTCCCATGGCCCACATGTCGCCGAGCTTGGCGCTGAGGAACAGCTTGCGGTACTCACTGCTAATCTGCTTGGAAACTTTCACCGTGCAGTCGAGCTTCTTGGTGGAGAAAGTCTCAGAAACAGTCTTGCCGGTACGCGCGTTCACCACGTCGGAGTAGAAGCAGAGGCGCTGGCCATCCTTGACGGCGGCACCCTTACCCTGCTCGAGGGTTGCGATGGAATTTTGCGAGATTTTCAGTGGCTTCTTAAACTCCAGCTGTGGCACGCCCTTCTTGTCGTAGCCCTTCAGCTTCACGCCTTCGAGCAGCGGAATGCCGGAAGCTTTGGCAGCAGCTGCAGCTGGGTTATCGTTGCCGCAGCCGATCATGGCGATGCTCATGCCCAAGGCGAGTACGCCGGCGGCGATACGAGTGATGACATTACGTGATTTCATGTGTTCAAGCCTACTCGTAGGTGTGGCACAGGTGGTGAGGCTTGGTTTGCTGAGCATTTTCTGAGATTTTCAACGCCATTACTCGCCGGCCGGTAGGATAGAAGGTATGAAGAATGATCAGATGAGTGCTAGTGAGGCTGAGACGCAGGTGTTGCGCCCTGTCAGTGAGGCTGACCCTTCCCCCAAGAGTGCATCTGCTGAGAGCGAATCTCGTGAGGGTGCATCTGGCGAGGAAGTAGCTGCTGAGGGCGCGGAGTCAGCTGAGCTGGCAGCTGATCACGAGGAAGCTGACGAGAGCGCTGACGAGAGCTCCGAGACTGACTCTCAAGAAAGCGCTGACGAGAGATCTGACGAAGATTCTGAAAAGGCTTCTGAAGAGGGTGCTGAGGAGGGCGACGCAGAACCCGAGCACAAGCCCGAAACCGTTGAAGAATATCGCGAACTTGAAGAGAAGAAGCGCAAAAAGCGCAGTCTGGGCCTTCACCGCGATGGCGATGAAAGCCAAACACAGAAAAACTTCTGGACGGACTTCAAACGCGCCCGCCAAGAACGCCGAGAAGCCAAGCGCGGGGAAGGTAGCACACAGCGGCAATCACACCACACTAACCAGGAGGCAAAGAAGGCGAGTGCACGAGCCCGCAAGATCGTCGCTCCAGTAATTGCCGGTGTTGCAGTCGTCCTGGCAATCTTGGGCCTTATTACCCAATTAAGGTGGAACAACGACCCCTGGGCGCGCCCCGAAGCGAGCCTCACCACTCGCTACTCGGTCACCGACACCGGTGTGCTGCCGCTGATCAACAATGCCGTGCAGATTAAGGCGACGAGCAGCAACGACATCTGCGTTGCCCTCACCAGCTCTACCGACGCCGAAGGCTGGATTGCCGGGCAAAAGTACACGCGCATCACCGGCACCAACTCCTGGACGCAACTGGCCACCCAACAAGCCACCGCTCCCAAGGCGCGCAACACCAAGGTTGACAAGCAGCAAGTGCCACTGTTCAAGGATTTCGACTCTTGGCAGCGCGTCTCCTGCGGCAAACAGGTCACGCTCAACTGGAAGGGTGACAAGACGAGCGCCGACGTGCTCATCATCGACGCCAACCCCAACTCCAGCCTGACCGGTTCGCAGTCTGCCTCGCCGGTAACCCTGCAGATGAGCTGGATTCGCACCGATCTCAACTCCACTGCACGGCTTTTGTGGCTGCTGGCCGCTCTGGTCGCGCTGCTGGCGGGCATTGTGGCGACGATTTTCGCCCTCGCGCCTCGCCTGCGCCGCAAGCCGAAGCGCCTGGTCGATGCCGAACGCATGCCGGCCCAGATGGAAGGCACGGAGGAGATTAAGGTCGCTGGTGACGACGCTCCTCGCTGGGCGAATGACCACGTGGTGAAGGAACGCAAGCGCGCTCGCCGTCATGTCTCTTCTCATCGCGCTCAGTCCGACACAGGATTATCAGGATTCTTCAAGTCGATTACGCGCAAGCCATCCTCTGCGGCGGGCTCATCTCAAGCTTTGGGTGCGGCAACTGGCCCGAACGTGGTGGATGTTCGCGGCGCTAACTTCGTTCAGCGTATGCAAGAGCAGACGGGTGTGATTCAGCCAGTCTCGATGGGTTCTGCTTCGGCTGCTGTGCTGGGTGCTTCGGGTGCTGCTGGTGCTTCGGGCAGTGCGGCTCACAGTGGGGTAGGTGCTTCATTCACTGCTGCTGATGCTGCTACCACGCAGGTGATGAAGCCGATTAATGCTTCTGCTATTGCTGGCGCTGACAGTACGGATATGGGCACAGGTATGGGCGAGGGCTTCGCCGCTGGCTCGGATGCAAGCGCGCCAATCACTGGCGGAACCTACCAGCGCCCGAGCGACGCAGACATCCAAGATTACCTGCGCAGGCTTTCCGAAGAAAAGCTCGGCACTCAGGGCTTGGAAGAATCTGGTTTGGACTCCGAGCTGCACGTCTTCCTGCCACATGACGATGCGGCAGACAGCGATGCCGCCACCGATGCCGCCACCGACGAGGTGGCTGACGCGGCCGACGCTTTCGCAACCGGAGAAACCGCAACCGAGGGTGGCTCGGACGAGATGAAGAGCGCTGATAATCTTGAGCAACACAAAACTGACCAGGAGGCAAACAATGAGTAAAGCTTGGAAAACCGGCCTTACCAGCGTCATTGCCCTTGCCAGCATGATGAGCCTCGCCGGATGCGGGCAAATGAGCCCCTCCACCACGACGACTCAGGTCAGCACCGACGTGGTGAGCAAGCCGGCAGTATCGCTGAGCAAGGCCAAGCAAATCGAAAAGGCCATTTTCGACGCGATCGCCGCCGCCGACGAAAAGAAAGACCCAGCGCTGCTCAGTCCGCGCGTCACCGGCCCCGAGCTTGCCATTCGCACCAGCCAGCTCAACATCGAAAAGCAGACCAACACGAATGACGCTAAAATGGTGATTCCTCACACCATTCGCCAGCGCGTTCTTCCCATCGCCACCGGCTGGCCGCGCGCGATCGTGACCATCACAACCACCACCGACGACCAGCAGTCGGAACGTTTGCTCGTGATGCGCCAGCCCAATGGCCAGCAGAACTACTCGCTGTGGGGTTTGGTGCGCCTGTTCTCCGGCGTGAAGCTGCCGAAGTTTGAAATCCCGTCGATCGGCACTCGCCAGGGCACGATGGAGGATTCTGGCCTGCTCATGACTCCTCGCGAAGCTGTCGCAGCCTACGCCTCGAGCTTGGAGAACCCGACGGGTGACATGCCGAAGAAGTTTAGCGACGACCAGTTCCGCAAGAGCTTGGCGGACCTCGTCTCCTCAGTCGATGAAGGCGTGAAGGCCAATAAGGGCGAACAACACCAGATTTTCACTCCGGATTACAACTCTCTGGCCGTTGTCCGTTCCGCTGATGGTGGTGACCTCGTCATCGCGGCGATTAACTCCGAATGGACGCGCTCAGCAGGGGAGGGCCGCACTTCTGGGCCAGCGTCGGACGCAGAAAAAGCGTTGTTTGGTAACCAGGAGGCGACGGCAACAATCCGTGTGGAATACACCAATGTGGTTGCGCTCTACATTCCACCGGCTGGTTCGAAGGCGACGATTCAGGCTGTGGGCGCTGAGCGCCAGCCGATTTCCGCTGAAGCCGTGAAGTGAGCGCCCCCGCGCTGCGCACCACGTGAAACAGCGCTGATAATCTTAAGAAACTCCCAAAAAAGAAGGCAAAATGGCAGATAAACAGGAAAAGATGAACGTGGGAATTTCGCTGGCAGGTGCCGTCGACTTGAGCACCGTCGCCCACCATGTTGACGCCAAGCCAGGCGAGAAGGGCGGCGCGCCGAAAGCTGGCGGCTACACCATCGACGTGACTACCGAAAGCTTCGAATCGGTAGTGCGTAGTTCGCAAACCTACCCGGTGCTCCTGTACGTCTGGATTGCTGACGATGACAGGCTTTTCAAGCTCACCGAGGTGCTGCACAAGGCCGTTGACGCGCAGAAGGGTGGCATTCAGCTGGCTCGCATCGACGCCAAGAAGTACCCGGCCATCGCTCAAGCCCTGCAATTGCAAGGCGTTCCGGCCCTCGTGCTGCTGCTGGGCGGCAGGCCGATCCCGATCACCCAGGGTGTTCCTGACGCTTCTGAGCTTGCGCAGATGGACCGCGTGGTCGCGCGCCTGGTTGAGCTTGCCCATAAGCAAGGCATTTCTGGTACGGCACCTCACATGGAAAGTTCCGACCAAGATTCTCAGGACTCTGAATCTTCCGCTTCTGACGGTTCGGACGGCTACGGTACCGCCCGCATGGACGCGCAAGCGGATGCTGCTGCGGCTGGAGCCGGTGCTTCGACGGGCGCAGCGGGGGCTGGTGTGCCAGGTGCCGCCGGTGCTGGTGCGGCTGGCGCTACCGGTGCTGGTGCGGCTGGCGCTACCGCCAACGTCAATGTGCCACCAACCCACCAAAAAGCGCATGATCTCGCGGCTCAAGGTG
>LHCFJ04200__coassemble_609_pt1 | contig 7632 bp, 5 predicted proteins | sample LHCFJ04200__metabat2_low_PE_002 | metagenome-assembled genome bin LHCFJ04200 | reverse complement strand
GAAGGCCGTTTCTGAGTGAAAACTCGATAGCCTCGCAACAACTCAGTGACGAGTCCATTGACGAGTTATGAAAAACGAGTTATGAAAAAGCTCACTGCTCAGCAGTGAGCTTTTTTGTTGCGTACAACTGCTTGCGCGAGCTGTTACGCTGAGTCTATTCCACTCAACTATTGCTCAGTGGGTTGCGCAAGCTAGTACGCTCAGCACCTCGCACCCCTTGTCACTCGTACTTGTCACTCGTAAATGGGTGGCATCTCCTGAGTGCGAGCAATACGCTCATCATTACTCGGGTTCGACACCGTTGGGTTATCTGAACGCGCAGCCAAATAAGGCATCAGCTCATCATCGATCACAGCATTCGTCGCCACAATGTCATTCGCCTCATGCCAGTTGATCAAAGATCCATCCCACCGGGAAAGGTGACCTTGTGCCTCCCACAACACGATGGCACCCGCAGCCACGGCAGGAATATCCCAAGAGTGCAGGGATGGCTCGAAATAGGCGTCATACGTGCCGTCAGCAACCTTGCACAAATCCAGCGACACCGGTCCGATGCGCTTAATGTCCGCAGGCTTACCGGTGAGGTCATTCACGGTTGCCAGTGCGCGACGCGATTCGTTCCTGAAGTAGCTCATACCAAAGCAGAGCACCGAGTCCGACAGGTGTGGCCAAGTGGATGGAATCACGCGCTCACGCTTTTCTGTGGTGAGCAGGCGGCGGACGCGAATGGCACCTTGCCCGCGAGCTGCCATATACGTCAAATCGAGAGCAGGAGCGTGCACAACACCGAGAATGGGATAGATTTCTCCCCTGTCATTGGCTTCAAAGAGCGAAACCGTAACAGTCCATTCGGAGAGGTTCCTTGCAAAGTTGATGGAACCGTCGACGTTACCCACGCACCAGAAGCGGTCGCCTGGCCTAACTTCACCGGCGAGCTCATCCCAGTAGCTCTTGTGTGGTTCGATTTCGTTGAGAGCACCCGTCACATACTGCTGCAGGTGTGAATCAATGTCGGAAGCGTAGTGGCCGACTGAAATGCCTCCGCGTTCGCGCGAGGTTTTGATCACGCTGGGGTTCAACTGCTCTCTCAGGACGTGGTTGCCGGCAGTGCGGCACACCTCTTCAACCTTTGATGCCAGTTGGCGCAAATCCATAGAGCCCACCTTTTCACTCAGCTGGTGATTGAGGAACGACTTTTCGCAAAAGTGACATGAACATCATGTCGGTATCGATGTTAAACAGCTGAACATCGCCGTGTGCAAGCTTCAACGAGTTCTCCCCCACCACAGTAGAAAGAACCTGTGCTGCGTCTAATCGTTGCACATCATCACGACTGTTCACGCAGGCATCCACCACCGCTCGCGTCTCCTCCACCACGGGCGAACACGTCGAATAGAGTATGACTCCGCCGGGAAGTGTGGCGTCGATAGCCGCATTGAGCAGTTGTTTTTGCAAGCCGATGAGCTCGTCAATCTCCTCAGATTTTTTACTCCAGCGCGCTTCTGGCCGCCTTCTCAACGCTCCCAGCCCCGAACACGGCACATCGACGAGCACGCGGGAGAACTGACCTTGCTTGGCTCGGGCATACTCTCTCCCGTCCAGCACGGTGATCGCGTCAATCGTCTCGTCTTTCAGCGCTGCCACATTGTGTGCAACGAGTTTCGCGCGAGTCGGGTTCTTCTCGTTGGCGCGAATTGTCGCACCTTTAAGCTGGGCGAGAGCTCCGAGAAGGGCAGTTTTTCCGCCCGGTGCTGCACACAAGTCCAGCCAGAGATTATCACTGCTCGCCTGGCTCTGCGCTGCCGCTAAAGTGAGCGCAACCAGCTGGCTTCCTTCGTCTTCCACACCCGCTTTGGCATTCTTCACGGCCGCAAGAGTTCCCGGATCGATGCCACTGACTCTCAGAGCGTAAGGTGACCACAAGCCTTTTTCAACGTGTGCCTCAGGTGCACGGTCAGTAATCTGGTTGGCAAGGTCTGCTGGTGCAACAAGGCCAGGGCGCGCGCATAAAGTCAGAGGTGCAGGAAGATTATCAGCGCGCAAAATCTCTTCCAGCTGCTTCTCCCGCTCCTCCTCACTCATCTGCGGGTTCGTGGCGGCGAAGGATTCGCGAAGCTTGCGAATGATCCATTTCGGATGAGAATAGCGTACTGATAATCTGGCGTCGTGCTGCGAGCGAGGGATGCGAGAGGTGAGAATCGCCTCCCATTCTTTGCGACTGCGTTCACTGGCGCGACGCAAAGTGGCGTTGATCAGCCCGGTGGCACGGTGAGCGTGCGGCGTGTGGCGGGCGAGTTCGACGCTAGTGGTCACCACAGCGTATGCGGCAACGTCAAGGAGCAAGAGTTGGGTGAGGCCGAGGCGCAGAATATCGCGCACGTCCGCGTCCAGCAGGGAAGCCGATTTGCTCGCTTGTTTCGTGCTGTCAACCACACTCGCCGCACCTGAGGTGCTCGCTTTAGCCGGTTTCTTCGCAGTCAGCGCGTCAATCAGCGCGTCAAGGAAGCCTTGCCAGCGCAGGGTTTGATACACCATATCCGTGCAAAAAGCAGCATCGCGCGCCGACAACTGCGCTTGACTCAACAACCCGGGCAAGAGAAGGTTCACAAAGCTATGGCGCGTGCGAATCGCGCGCAGAGCAGACAGCGCGACCTTGCGTGCGCCGAGCAAACTGCTGGTGTCACTCACAGTGGGCTCCTGCTTGCAAACGAGCACCGCGAGCCCAGTCTGCTGCTCGCATGGTCTTCTTACCCGGAGCTGTCACTACGAGCAACTCGAGGAAATCAGTTTCGCAGGCAACCCACACGTGCTTCTTGCTCACGACGAGGTCACCGGGATGCAGGGCAGCTGCTTGCCGGCCTTGTGCCTGCAGAGCAGAAGCGAGTGCTGGCTCATCAGCACGGGCAGTATGGACGGCGTTGAGGCGCAAACGCTCACCTTCCTCGCTGGCAGCATCTTGGGCAGTAACTTGGGCAGCATCTTGGGCAGTAACGTGGGCAGCACCCTCAACAGCACTCTTCCCCGCCTTATACACCGTGGTGAAAGCACCGGGGTCAGGGTTGCAGGCGCGAGCATGCGCACTCACCACACTGGCCGGCTTGTCCCACTTCACCTGAGCGTCCTCCATGCTAATCTTTTGCGCTAAAGCCCGAGAGGGGTCAGTCAACTCAGGCTGAACATGCAAGAGAGAAGCAAGAGTAGGGTCGGTAGCCGCCTCTTTTTCAACGCTTGCCATCTGCTCAATGATCATCTGCGCGCCCAGCTCGGCCATCGACATCATCAAATCGCCAGCATTCGGCTCGTCCTCAATCGCCATCTCACGCTGGGCAAGAAGCTTGCCCGTATCCATACCAGCATCCAGTTGGAAAATGGAGATACCAGTCTTCTTGTCCCCCAGCCAGATGCTGCGCTGAACTGGAGCAGCACCACGAAGCTCAGGCAACAGGGAGAAGTGAATGTTGAACCAGCCCAGAGGCACAGCGTCCAACACGGGCTGGCGAAGAATGCGGCCATAAGCGACTACAACAGCTGCTTGTACACCCAGCTCGTGAATGCGCTCGAGGAAGGCTGGGTCGCCAGGCTTGCCGTCAAAAACCGGGATTCCCAGCTCTTGGGCTGCCTGCTTCACCGGGCTTGGAGTAGCCTTCCTGCCTCGCGAACGCACGGCATCCTTGCGCGTGAGCACGGCAACAACCTCTTGGCTGCTCGCCAAAGCGCGCAGCGCAGGAACAGCAGCTTGTGGTGTGCCAGCAAACAAAATCTTCATGTTCACCCTTTCACAACTGTTTTCAAAGCGTGGTAATCTGGCGGGATTCAGGCGCGGAAACCGCTCGCCTGCTCCACACTTGTCATCACTGCAGGAATATTCACGCCCATGGCGATCAGATCCTCGCGAACCTGCTGGGCAGAACGCTGAACAATACCACCCATTCCACAATCGCGAGCAGCTTGCACATTCGATGGCTTATCGTCAATGAACACCGCGTGCTCAGGCTCATAGCCGAAGGTGTGAGAGGCGGTTTCAAAAATATCGCGGTTTGGCTTGATCTGATGGATGAAGCCCGACACCAGGTAGCCGTCGAGCTCGTGGATGATCGGATAGCGGCGTGGCACCCAGTAGAAGTTCTCCGGCGACCAGTTGGACAGACCCCAGCAACGGTAACCGGCCTGATGAAGGTCCTCAATCAACTGGCGAGCGCCCGGGATTTCACCCATCAGCGACTGGTCAAAACGCTCAAGGTAGAAGCGCATCATTTCAGCCCACGGGCCCGGGTGAGGAGTCATTTGAGCGACAGCATCCTCCAAGCTTTCGCCGTTATCCGACACCGCATTGGCATCGTCAAAACCCGACAGCTCGTTGTCGCGGAACTGGCGGATCATCTCCTCGTCAAAACGCGAGGAAAGCGGGCCGGCTGGGTCCCAATGCACCAGCACCTCGCCAAAGTCAAACACGACGTCGGTAATAGCGGTGGTTGCGCGCTCCACCGAGGCAAAACGACGTTGGACTTCCTGGTTGGGCTCTCCTTGCGTGCGGCGCAGCTCTTCGGCGCTCAAGTGCGTGTGCGCAGGCGTAAGGTCGACAAAAGTCATTCTTCTCCTTCATGAGATTATCAGTTCAGCTTTTCACTGCCTTCTATTCTACGGCTGAGGCTTACTCCTCGCCGAACGCGAAGCCCGACTGTAAAAACTTTTGCCTGCGTTCGCGCCTGCACTCACGCTTGCGTTCACGCTGGCATTCAGCGAATCGCGAGGTTTTTGGGATCCATCCAAAAGCGCAGCTCCCCCTGCCGCTGAATGCTGACCAAGCTCGCCGCCTGGTGCAAACGCGTCGCCAACTCTTGACGAGAGGAGAGCGGCACGCGCACAATCACTTTCACTCGCTCCGACGCTCCAGCCAGTGGCGGTGCTTTACGCTCCGTTTCGCGCAATTGCACGGAAACAGGGCCCATGACGCGAGGAACCTCTACTTCATGCAGCTTCCCATCCTTGCCATAAAGCGAAGCGACCAGCGGCGGGAAGGAATCCACATCCACGCTTTCCACAGCTTGCATAACGGCCGGATAATCGCCCCACACGCTGGCGGCCGCAACAATCGGTGGTAATCCTGTTTGACGCCTCTCCTCCAGCTCCGCACGCGCCAAACTCTGCGCATCCCAATTGCACAAAGCATCCGCAATAAACGGATCACACTCGCCGATGAGCAACACCTGCCCGCCGAGTTTGACTTGGCTTGCCTCGGCCATCCACAGGTTGAGGGTATCCGTTCTCGCGTCAAGCCTCTGGTCATACTGGCTTGCCCAAGCGTCCAAGATTATCACCGCAGAATATCCCCCACCGTTCACTTTGGGGATTGCGTTTGCCGTTGCGACAACCACCCGCGGGCTTGCATCAATCTGAGCGATCGGGCCTCGAGGGAACTGCGGGCTCGCCGGCTGCGAAACGATGACCTGCTGGCTTTTCATCAGCATGCTCACCTCTCGCGCGGTTCCCTGCGCACCGACCTTCAGCTTTCTCAAACTCGTGTTGCCACAGTTAGGGCACACCCATTGCGTCGCACTTGCCCCACACCAGGCGCATTGGATGTGGCCAGCACTGTCAATCTCATGCAATGGGCCAGTACAGCGCGAACAGCGAGCAGCATGGTGGCACGAATCGCAGGTCAAAACCAAAGCAAACCCAGCGTGATCGGCCAGCACGAGCACCGGGCCTTCGTTGAGCGCTTGCGTCATCACACCCACGGCGTAGCGGGGAATGCGCGCGGACAGGCGCGGCTCATCGTGAGATTGCAAGAATTCGCGGTTCAGCCAGCTCACGTGAATCGCATGCCGAGCCTCCTGGGTACCTTGAACGCTCAGCGCCTCACCCGTTTCAACGTCAAACTGAGCTTGAGCGCTACGAGAAAGGCTGACCGCAACGTAGAGGCCGTCGTGCAGGCGCGCCCGCAGACGCAAAACGCCAGAAACCGAAGCGTACGGCTGCTCGCCATCGGAGTAAACGTAAGCGTTCTCACTCATGCAGATGAACAGTGCGTTTTTCCCCACCGGCGCGTACATGCTCGCGCGCGTGCCGAGAACGCAGGTGACCGCCCCCGAGCTCAGGGCCGTCAGAGAACGTGAGCGGGTCAGAGGTGAGGTGGAGGAATCGAGAGTGCAGTAGTCAGCCAGCGGGCCGGCACCATCCGTGAGTTCGCGCTCGAGGCTTGCTTGTGCGTCCTCCAGATTGTGCACATGCCCGCTCAACCGCTCGTATGCTTCGCTGGCAGCTTGTGCTTGTTGTGCCATGTCGTGAAGCTCGTCGCTGGTTTGGCGTTCCTTGGTGAGCTTTTTGATGGTTCGCGCGAGCCTTCTGGACAGTACACCTTGGGCGTGGGCTTGCTTCTTGGTGTGGCTGATCTCGCGCTTGAGCGCATCTTCGCGCGCTGCAATACTTTCCAAACTCACGAGCCCGTAGCGGTAAAGGGCTGCTGAAAGCCTGGCGATGTGCGAGCTGCTGGGTAGCACACACACGACTGGCCGGCCGGCTTGCTTGGCTTGCACGATCATCCATGCGATGTCGCTCACCCAACGCGAAAAGCCCGGCACAACGTCCCAGATTACCAGGCGTTGTGAGGTCAGCTCCGCACCTTCTCCAGCTGCGCTCGCCTCCCCCGCGCTCGCCTCGGTTCTGCCTTCTTCATCCGCGCTAACTGTGCGTTCCTCGGCCACGCGCTCCTCAGCCGCGCGCTCCTCACCCGCACTTACCTCGCCATCCTCGCCAGCGCCGATCAGCGTGTGCACGGAAAGACTTCCTCGGTAATCACTGAGCTCGCGCGTCGTCATTTCTTCGAGCAGATCTTCATCAACAGAGCGCGTAAAACGCTGCTCGCCGCGCGCTTTAGCCGCGAAAAAGTCCCAATCTCGCTCCTGCTCCACACGAGCATTATGCGTAGGAAATGCTAGGGAAAGAATTTCAGCGCGGGTGCCACCATACAAGCGGGCGATTTCTTCGACGTCGCGGCGCATTTGCCCGTTGATCAGCACTCGAGTGGACAATTGCGCGCGGATCGGTTTGAGCGACACGCTGACCGTTTCCACACCCCTACTCCACACAAAGCCTGTGACCACACGCCTGCCAAACGGCACACTGACGGCCATCCCCGGCTCAAGAGTGTCGGCCAGCGCAGGCGGGATGGAATACGTGAAAGTTTGCGCCATATGAATGGCAGTGACGAGAATAACGACGTGCGCGACGAGCTCGCGGTGGCTCACGCCCACTTTCTGAAGATTATCAGTGCGCGCCTGGTGCTTCACTTCCACACCAGGAATATCGAGAGCAAGCTGAACGGGTTGATCGGCCACCACTCCTCCCTTCCTCGGTACTGATAATCTTCTTCAATTCTAGCCCGCGCCAAACGGGACGTCAGAAAACGCGCAAACTGTGGAAAACGCGCAACACAGATGTGACGTGCTAGGAGCCTGCTGAGGGCGAAAACTGTAGCTCACCTCGGCGCGAACAGCGTCAAACCTCGCTCATCTCTCAGCGTTCAACCGCAGCGCGCAACTGCTCAGCGCGCGACACACTCTCCCAGGTAAAATCAGCATCCGTACGGCCGAAATGACCGTAGCAGCTCGTTTTCTCATAAACCGGCTTGAG
>LHCFJ04200__coassemble_570_pt1 | contig 8137 bp, 8 predicted proteins | sample LHCFJ04200__metabat2_low_PE_002 | metagenome-assembled genome bin LHCFJ04200 | reverse complement strand
CTCGCTTTTCTAAGTATTTCTTGAGATTATCAGCGCTGGTAATCTCAAGAAATTTAATTGCAGTCTAGAGAAGCAACATTTTTCGCAAGCTGGCGTTGGCATAGAGAAGTGCTGACAGGTAAATGACTACGCTCATGACGAGTACTAGCGAACTGGCTACTGAGTAATACCAATTAATTTGTGCGGTAAGGATTACTGGTATTGCTGCAGGTAGAAGCAGGGTAATTGCGAGGAATGCGGCGAATCGACACATGAGAAGGGGTAGTGGTGCTCCAAATGCGTGGCGGATTGAGAATTCGCGAATATCAGAGCGTACAATCGAAGAGCCAATTGCCCAGAAGAGCATGAGGACGAGGAATACGAGGGCGAATGCTGCGATAATGTAGATCGACGTTCGCACGAGTAACTGGCGGAAAATGGTGGGTTGACTGGTGGCGAGGTCAACGGGAATGAGGGAGACTCCGTTTTTCTGCGCTGCACTGATGTAAGTGTAGAGGTTTGGCTGTGCGCTCGCATTCTTGCTGTGAGGAAAGAAAATCGAGTTTCCTTCGGCAACCTGGATCATCTGATCATCGATATGGGTGAGAACGTCAGGCGGAAGAACGGCGAGCACGTAATTGTCGAGCTTTTCTCCTGTTCCATGTGGAGAGAAGTAGGCGGCCGCGTAAGGCAGACGCTTGGTAGCGGTGAGCTTGTAGTTGCCAACAGTGAAAGCAAAGGATTGATGAGGGAAACTTGCACCCAAATAGGCGCGAGGAGTGAGGTCAAGTTTTCCCGAAGAGGCGATTCCGGGGACTTCTGAAACCATGAGGCTTGCACGATGCCCAATGAGCACGATGATGTGTGTAGGCTTAGCGTTAAACCCTTGCTCTTCTCCTGTGGGGTGCACCTGCATTTCGATATAGGTGAATGCGCGGTCAGCTTTGATCTCTTTTCTCAAGATTTTCATTGCGGTAAGATCATGTTTTTCAACTCCGGGGTATGCGAGCTGGAAGTAGGTTGCCTGCTGGTCGCGCAGCTGTTTTCCGCGCATATAGTTCATGCCTTGTGCGAGAACATCACCAAGGCTTAAGGCAATGATGGTGCTGGTAAGTGCAATAAAAACGAAGATTGTGGCGATGTGGAAGAAGTTTCGTTTGACGAGGAGGAGACCTGCTGTGATTTCGTGCCAAAGTGTACGCATGGTCATCTTCCTTCTTTATGAGTTTTGATGATGACACAAGCGTGAATATAACTGGTCAGAAGCCAGGCAAGAGTGAGAATACACGTGTTAACTGCCGCGCCGATTAATATCGCAATATTTTCAATGCGAGAGAGAGCGTGCCCGCTTGCTGTGCATAAGAGGAGAGCTGTGAGGCATGTTCCGCACAAGCAGCTGATGAGAAGAGAGGGAAGGTGAATTCGCGTTCTTTCCAGTGAAATGCGCCAAGGTGTCCCACCATATTCGTGGTGAATAAGAAGTTCGTGGGCTTGCGTTTGAAGTTGGCTTCCCCACACGAGAATCGAAGCAATAAAACCGAAAACGTAGAGAGCAACGGTCACTAAAAATGTGGGATTTTGAATGATAGCTTCTGTTAATCTCAAGGGCTTGAAAAGCCTTACACGAAAATGCATCTGATGGAGAAGTTCAGCTAGTTCACCCAGCAGATTTGAGTTTGTTGTAGAAACGACCACATTGCCGAGAGGAAGAGCGTAAGGAGAAAGCTGTTGAACGACTTGGTTAGAACGGTAAGAAATGTTTGGCGGCAGAGTGAATGTTCCGATAACGGAGACTTCACGAGGCAGGTAAGGGTTCTTCTGATGAGATTTCCATACTTGAGCAGAATAAGTTCCAGTAATGGCAAGAGCTTGCGTATCGCTCAGCTGAGGGAACCACGTTTTGTGGGCGGGGTCAAAGCCGACGATGCTGGGATTGCTCTCTGCATAGGAGATAGCGATGAGAGCAAGAGAGTGTTGGGAAAGGAATTGCTTCAGCTTCTGAGTCTTCTCAGGAGCATCTTTCTCGATCAAACCGCCCGAGTCAACTTGAAGATGAGTGTATGGTTCACTTATCGCAAAGCTAGCTTCTGTTCTATCGAGGTGTACCCATGCGCCACTGACGCTCACGAGAGCGCAAAGGATGGAAAGGAGAAAGAGCGAGATTGTTGTCGATACGCTTCTCCTCATGCCGCGCCTCTTTACTCGGCGGCGGCGATGGTGGCGTGCACGAGCTTGGGCAGCGCGTTTTGAATCGGCTCGTGGATGAGGCGCTGGGCGAGCGAATCATACATCGTGGAGCCTAGGTTCATGATGGTGATCGGAATGCCCGACTGGTGGGCATACGGCACGAGCAGCGCGGCTGGGGTAACTTCCAGTGTTGAGCCGATCACCCACAGTTCATCGGACTGCAACGTGAGGTTGAGCGCCTTCTCGAAAGCGCCCTCTGGCAGGGCCTCACCAAAGTAAGTGACGTCGGTTTTGATGATGCCATGGCATTGCCGGTTGGTAATCTCACCGTCGTCAGGCAGTGGCTTGTGGCAGCGCGGGTCTGGCTCTTCGTCCAAGCGGGCCATGATGTCGGCAGTCTGGTATTCCTTGCCGCAGCGCATGCAATGGCTGGTGGCAATCGTACCGTGCAAGTTGACGACGAGGTCCTCGCTGTTACCCGCTTTCTCATGCAAACCATCAAAATTTTGCGTAGCCAGAACGCTGAGCATTCCCGCCTTTTCCAGCTCCACCAGCGCCTTGTGTGCGACGCCCGGCTGGGCATTCCACACGGGAGATTCCTTCTGCCAGCGCCAGGAATACTCACGGTCAGCGGTGGAGGAGAGGAAGGAGTCGATGTCGTACACCTTCATCTGGTCAGGATGCTTCGTCCACACGCCTTGAGGGCCTCGAAAATCAGGGATTCCCGCGCTGGTAGAAATGCCGGCACCGGTCAAAATGGCGATCTTGCGTTTCATAATTTCCTGCCAATCTGGTGAAGTGACACTACTGTAACTTTACCTCTCTTGGCACTGGTTACAGTGTGGCGCAAGATTATCAGCGCGTGACAATCTCAAGCCATCATTTAGCGCAAGCGGGAGGAAAGTTGAGCGGCTAGGCGCGCGGAAAGGCGAGAGTCGAACAGCAGGGCGAGCAGGAAGCCGGCCATACCCCACGCGAACATGTGCCATACCGGCAAGGTTGCGCCACTCATCAGGCTGGAGAGCAGCGGGATGAGCGAGCCGAGGGCGAAGCTTGCTTGCGGGCCGAGCAGCAGAGCGGCGAAGAGAACGAAGACTCCGGTGAAGCTCATGCCGGAGGAGACAGCGAAAATCTCACTGGCAACGCCAGCGACGAGGAGTGCCGCCATGAGGAAGAGCGAGCGAGGAAGGCTGCGCGGAGGCTCTGCCAGCCACAACACCAGGGCGACAGCGCTTGGCAGAAGGGCGAGAGACAGCACGCTTGCCTGGCCGGCATGGCCTGCTTGAAGGGCGAGGAGGCCGAGGCTTGAGATTGTCACCGTGACGAAAAGAAGGATCTCGCTCATGCGGTGCACGGAAGAAACGTTGTGCGCAGACAGCGCGATGCCGTTGGTGCTGGCGTTGTTCGAAGTGGCGCTAGCTGGCAGTGTGCTCGCGGTACGTGTACTAGCCGGCAGTGTGCTGAGGGCATCGATGGTGGTGGCCGCGCTGGTGGTTGCGGTTGCTGGGCGGCTCAGGGAAGAAACGGTCATTTCTTCACTCCTTCCTTTTCCTCTTCGCTCATGCGGGTTCGCCGCCTCGTGGGGAAGCGGGAACCCATACACTTCTCGGAGGAAAGGACCTTCGAGAAGACTCAGGAGTGAGACTCCTGATGTGGTAACTGTTTACAGTGATGACTGTGAATGCCAGTGGTGGGATTACTGGCTGCCTCACAGGAGGCACTACATATAGTAGCGAATGAAAGTAACGACACAAGATGTTGTGGTTATTCACCGCGTGTTGTGAGGAATCACGCCATTTTATGGGCGTGTTGCACCACGTTATCCACCGCCCAGATGACACAAATGTGAAGCTTTCCACACCTTTACGCCTTGTATTTTCCATCTTCTCGTAACGTAAACGCATACTGAAGGAAGCGAGAAAAATTCTTATAAGCTGAGGGTGAAGCGAGGAAGGCGGTCACACATGGCTCACGACGCAGCACACCATGCACTGGAAAACTATGAGGCAAACGAGGAACACAGTGCAGAGCAGGAAGGCGTTCAGCACTTTTCTCGCGACCCGCGAGCAGTGAAAGAAGCTGCTGGTGAAGTCAGCTACGCCAATGAGATCGCAGCGTCGAACGGGCAAGATGGTGGCGAAAAGCGTGGAATGGTAATCTTGGCGGCTACCCCTATCGGCAACGTTGGAGATGCATCCGCTCGCCTGCGCTATAACCTCGCTCACGCCGACATTGTGGCAGCTGAGGACACCAGACGGCTCTATGATCTCGCTAATCGCCTTGGAATTCACGTTTCTGGACGCGTTGTGGCCTACCATGACCACAATGAGGATGCCAAAGCAGACAGCCTGCTCGATGAAGTAGAAAAAGGCGCAACAATCCTCGTCGTCTCCGACGCGGGAATGCCCACAGTTAACGACCCTGGCCATGCCATCGTCGGACGAGCAATCGCACGCAATATCCCCCTCACCTGTGCACCAGGGCCTTCCGCAGTACTCGACGCCATCGCATTAGCAGGCCTTCCTACCGACCGCTTCTGCTATGAAGGTTTCATGCCTCGCAAGCACTCTGAAAAACTCACGCGCTTGCGCTCCCTGCTCACTGAGCAGCGAACCATCGTCTTCTTCGAAACAGCGCAACGAATTAGCGAAACCATGCACGCTTTCGAAGAGGTGTTCCCAGCTGATAGGCCGATGGCTTTAGCTCGAGAGCTGACTAAAGAGCATGAAGAAATCAGGCGTTCTACCGTCGCAGGAATTGCGCGCGGTGTCGAGCAGGACCCTCCACGAGGAGAAATCGTTCTCGTCATCCAAGGGGCGAGTAGCGAAGAAGTGCGCGAAAACGCTGCTGCAACCATCATGAGCGTTGAGAATATGGCTCGTGAAGCGCTCAGCCTTTCTCAGCAGCAGAATATTCGCGTCAAGGATGCTATTAGCCAGGTGGTGGAAGCCCATCCTCTTCCTGACGGCAGTTTCGTTCGCCGAAAGCAGGTGTATCAGGCAGTTTTGGAGCTTCAAGAGAACTGAGAAGAGCAGACACTGCCTTATCTACTGGGCGAGAACCCTGTTGCGCAATCCAATCAATCAATACTGGGCTCGCATGGCTATTCGCCACAATCCACGGGCGCAAATGGGGCTTGTTGCGCGCCCATGCCCACAACTGCTCTTCGCTCGCCTGAGGGTTGAGCGCGTCTAAAGGTGTAATTGGCTTTGGCGGAGGAGTATGCCTCAGCACAGAAGCGGTTGCGCGAGCAGGTGCTCCAACTGGTGTGCGAGTTGGCGGGCAACCGCGTGCGCAATCTGGGTCGCGGGCTGCTGTGGTCGCGCGAGGGGGCAGAGAGTTCTGCGCCGACGCAGAGGTGCGCTGAAGGGAATGCAACCACGCCAGATGAGAATTCAGCGGGGGTTCAACTGTGGTCGGTGAGGTGGAATGGGCGTGACGGCCTCGCTGTGGTTTATCGAAGAACATGATCATCCTGACAATCTGAAGGTGTGCTCAGGTAAAGGGAAGAAGTAAGGGTAGGCCTTGCGGCAGAAGGGAGAGCAGGGCGGCTGAAACTGCGAAAATGCAAGGCTTCCAGCGCATCGAGGTTATGCCGGCCTCGACGGGTGGCGATCAGGCGAGGGTTCGACTCCAGCTCTTCTCTCAGCTGCGGCAAAGAAAGAGTGCGGCACAACGTGGCCAACTGCTCCACCGTGCCCATCGAGTGAAGGGCAGGACTGGGAAGGGCTGGACTGTAATGGCCGGAACGCTCTGAATATTCCGGCTGGACGAGCTGATTGGTGAGGTAGCGCGAGCAGAGAACATCGCCAGCAGTCCTCAACGGTGAGGTGATGAGAAGCGTCGAGCCGGGAATGTTTCGCACTTCTTGGGCAGTGATCGCGCGACGACGAGGAAGAACTGGGTGGCCGAAAAGCTGATTGCGCGTGCGCGTGGGGCTGAGTACCTCGGGGTAATCGGGAGGAGTGCCGCCCACCCACACCCATAAAGCCAAAGTGGAGAAGGCAACGCAGGGGTGAGCAAGGTGGTGAGCTACATAGTTCGCGCGCTGTTCGACGCTGGTGAGCAGAACAACGACGTCTGCTTCTCGAGTGCGTTCGAGCGTCCACCAAGCTTGCTGAGGGTTTTGGTCAGTCAGCAAGCTCAGTGAGGTGAGCATGCGGGCGGGATCCTGCTCGTGAAGCCGGCGTGTGCACAGCCGCCCCGGAAAAACTGAGGTCAGCGAGCTGACAGGCGAGCTTTCGGGCGGCGCGGCACTAGGACTGGCGGCGTGGCTGGTGACATGGCCTTCGTGGCAAGTGACGGCGCGGCTTTCGCAGCGGGTGGTGGGGCGAGCAGCTGAGCTGCCCCGAATTGCGTTCATTACTGATGTGTTCTCGTACATAGTACAAGGCTAGAAGTTCGCGCAAGTGAGCGGATGCTCACAGTGCAAACTGTGGAAGTGATAATCTCAAGGGCTTGAATTCAGCCTCCAAGCTGTGGATAACGGCAGCGCGCAACACTAACAACCCGCCAAAGCTCGCGAAAAACCAGAAAAAAAGAACCGCCAGTCGCTCGACACACACTCGACACGCGCTTGCTTGGCGCGTTCGCGAATAGGATAGAGAAACATTAGGCGAAAAAAGAACGGGAACGGTTCGACAATTTGCTCTGAGCTGACAGCGCGAGGTGGAAAAAGAGGTGGAGCACCACGCTCCACTTGTGCACTGACGCACGCCTGTTCTCTGACCAAGGAGTGATATATGGCAGAGGCGCAACAAGCAAGCATGCTGCCACAAGGCAGGTGCATGAGATGATCAAATACATCATCAAACGCATCGTGAACTACATCGTGATGCTCTTTGTCGCAGTCTCGATGACCTACTTCCTGGCGAGCGCGTTCATGAGCCCGCGATCCATGTACATGATGCGACACCCTGTTCCACCAGAGGCGTCCATCGACAGCCAGCTCACGGCCGCTAACATTAACGACAAAACCCCTGTCATTCAGCGCTACTTCACCTGGCTGAAGAACATTTTCACCCAGTGGAATTGGGGTTTGGCGCCGGACCAGTCACCAGTCGGCCCGCAGATCGCCTCCCGCGCCGCCAGCTCCGTCCAGCTAGTCACGCTCGCCACTATTTTGGGCATTCTTTTGGGCGTTTCCATCGGCGTGTACACGGCAATCCGCCAGTACCAGTGGCAGGACCGCGTTCTCAACTCGGTGGCAACCTTCCTTCTCGTCATCCCAGCCGCAGTGATGGCACTTCTCGTCGTGCTCGCGGCCATCCAGATTAACACTGCTTCTGGTTCTCGCATCTTCTACGTGACCGGCCTGCACAGCTACCAGGGCTCGAACCCGTGGCTGTACTTTGTGGACACGTTACAACACTTGATTTTGCCGACGATTTCCATGACGATCCCTGGTGCCGTGGGCTACCATCTGACCCAGCGCACTTACCTGCTCGACACGATCAACGCTGATTACGTGCGTACTGCTCGCGCGAAGGGCTTGACTTTAAACAAGGCCATTCGCCGCCACGCTTTGCGCACCTCCCTCATTCCAACTGCTCAGTCGGTGGCCTTCTCCATCGCATCCGTTTTCACTGGCGCCGTGATTTCCGAATCCATTTACGCGGTGAACGGCTTGGGTAAGTACTTCGTCACTGCCATCACGATGAACGACATCAACGGTTCGGTGGCCATTGCAGCCTTCTCTGGCGTGTGCACGCTGGTCGGCGCTCTCTTGGCTGATCTCTTCTCGGTTTGGCTTGACCCTCGCATCAAGCTCAGCTGAAAGGTGGAATGATGGTTTCTCAAGATTTTCAGGGCACTGATATGACCGACGAAGAACAAGCAACATCCGCTGAACAGGGCGGCGCGCAAGCCGCGCCTGCCGCCGCAGCTGTTGATAGTGCAGCCGCCTCACAAACTCCAGTTGATAGCGCAGCCGCAGCGCACGAAGCTGCTGAGAACGCAGGTATCGCAAACA
>LHCFJ04200__coassemble_433_pt1 | contig 11553 bp, 10 predicted proteins | sample LHCFJ04200__metabat2_low_PE_002 | metagenome-assembled genome bin LHCFJ04200 | reverse complement strand
CTGGTGGAGCAGACGCTGGTCGAAGCCAATGTTGTAGCCCACAAGGAGGGCAGAGCGCGCCCACAGCGAGGCGAGCTGCTCTTCTAACTCGCTCAGGCGCGGTTGATGCTTCACATCCTCCCAGTTGATGTGGTTGATCTTTTCGGCTTCAGGCCAAGCGGTGTGACGGATAGGGCGGATGAGCTGATTGGCGATTTCAGTGCCGTGAGCTGTGCAGATGCCGTAGGAGATGACTTCGTCAGTAGGGGTGAGACCTGTGGTTTCGGTGTCGACGACGATGACGTTATCGACGGGAAGGTTGGCGTAGTAGAGCAGCTCGTCGTCGGGAAGATGGTTGATTTGCAAGCGTTCGATCGGTGCAAAACCAGAGAAAGGACGGCCGGAGTTTTCAAAAGGCAGGGGAAGAGAGGGTTGTGTGGCTTGAGTCGCCTGTGTGGTTGATGTGGTTTGTGCTGCGGGCGCGGAGTGCTGCGTAGCTGGAGGGGCTTGTGTTGGCTGCGTGGTTACCTGATGAGAAGGGGCTTCGTTGCTGGTCATCGTATCCTCAATCATACTTATAATACCGTAATGCGTTCAGACTATATCCAGAGTTCTTTATGGGTTATCTGACTTCACATGAGGAACTCTTTGCGAAAACTCTTCCATTTTACGCTGAGTTTCTGGAGGCTCACTGAAGGTGCGCGGTTTTCAATAAGACCATGAAGCAGGGGAGAATAACTTGCTGGCACGCTACTTCAACTCAGTCACTCTGGCAAGCCCAGTGGCTCATGGTACTGAAAGGCGCGATCCGCACGGCTGCTCTCACTCTGCACGTTGGAGAACCGCAACAGTAAGGAGCACTGATGAACCAGGAAACACAAGGAGGCCCTGCACCTCATACGCAATCTCTTCCTCTCGCCAATATTCCACAGCAATTTCACGTGGAACAAATTGGCATGCCTCAACCCGTAGATGTCGACATCGTTATTCCTGTTTATAACGAACAAGAACAGCTGGGTAATTCAGTGCTCACCCTCATGAATTACTTGAAAACGGGCCTTTCCTACGGGGAAAGTTTCACATGGAACATCGTGATCGCCGATAACGCCAGCACTGATTACACGTGGAACATCGCCCAGCGACTCACCCACGATTTCCCTCACCTCATCCGCGCTCTTCACCTCAACTGCAAGGGCCGCGGCCTTGCACTCAAAATGGCATGGTCACAATCGCAGGCGGCAGTCCAAGCCTATATGGATGTCGACCTCTCTACTGATATTCGGCACACCTCGCAGCTTGTTAATCTTCTCGTGTACCGCCAAGCTGACGTCGTCATCGGCTCGCGCCTCCTCGACCAAGCCAAAATTAAACGCTCAAACAAACGCGAATTCATTTCGTGCACCTACAACCAAATGCTTCGAGCGATACTCGGCGCGCAATTTAGCGACGCACAATGCGGATTTAAGGCTATCTCACGGCGAACGCGCGACGAAATTCTGCCCAGCATCGTTGATAATGAGTGGTTTTTCGACACCGAGCTGCTTCTACAAACCCAGTTGCACGGTCTGCGCCTCGCGGAAATTCCCGTCAATTGGGTGGAGGATGAGGGCAGCACCGTCAACATCGCGGACACGATTCATAAGGACCTCAACGGCATCGCGCGCATGTACCCGCAGATGGTCGCACACCAAAAGCAGCTGCAAGCCCAAGAGCTTGCTCGCCAGTGCAACGCGGTCAGTAGCGCCGGCATGACAAGCGGTTCCAGCATGCCAAGCGGTGCCAGTATGTCAAGCGGCCCTAGCGTTGCCAACAATGCCGGGAACCCTAGCTCTTCCAACAGTTTCAGAACGCCCACCTGTTCTAGCAGAAAGGTGACAGCATGAGTAACGCAACCTCACTTCCACTTTCCGCAGCTCAAACCCCGGGAGCACAACAAGTTCCGGGAGCACAACAAGCTCCGGGAGCGCAACAAGCCCAGCAACCGCAGCAATCTGCGCGCATCCCGCGCTTCACCCGCGCTCCCAGCCTGCACACATTGCGCGAGCCGGTGACCAAGCTCACCAAGCGCACGCTCAAGCAGACAATCGCTTATATCGCGCTGATAATCTTTGCGGCGGCGATGTTCTTCATCAACCTGACGGCCTCCGGCTACGCCAACGAGTTCTACTCGGCAGCAGCCCAGGCCGGGGCAAGCAACTGGGAAGCCTTCCTGTGGGGCTCGTCCGACATGGGCAACTCGATCACCGTAGATAAGCCGCCGGCAGCTCTGTGGCTCATGGCCCTCTCGGTGCGCGTGTTCGGCTTGAGCTCTTTCGCCATTTTGTTGCCGCAGGCTCTCCTCGGCGTCGCGTCGGTGGCGCTGCTTTACGCCGCGGTTAGCCGATATTGGGGTCGAGCAGCTGGTTTGCTGGCGGGTTTCGTCCTTGCAACGACGCCGGTTGCGGTGCTCATGTTCCGCTTCAACAATCCGGATGCGCTTCTCGTATTCCTTGAGATTGCCACTATTTATGCACTCGTTCGCGCACTGGAATACGCTGCGAACCGTCAGGGCAATGCGAAGCGTACCGGCTGGATGGTTTTAGCTGGCGTGTGCGTGGGCTTTGGCTTCCTGACCAAGCAGATGCAGGTGTTCTTGATTCTGCCGGGTTGCGCGCTGGCCTTCCTGCTCGCGTCTCCGACAGGTTGGGGCCGTCGCATTCTCGATTCGCTGGCTGCGCTGGCGAGCGTGGTGGTGTCTGCAGGCTGGTGGGTGCTGCTCACCGTCCTCGTTCCGGCAAGTTCACGGCCCTACATTGGTGGCTCGCAGAACAACTCGTTCCTCGAGCTCACCTTTGGTTACAACGGTTTGGGAAGATTAACAGGTAATGAGAATGGCTCTGTCGTCCCTGGTGGTGGTGCTGGTGGTGCTGGCCTTTCTGGTGGCCACGCCGCTGGCAGCGCGTTCGCTGAAGGAATGACCGGCATGGCTGGCGGCTCGGCAGGCGGCCCGGGTGCTGGTGGCATGGGCGCTCGCTTGGGCGGCATGTGGGGTGAGACTGGTATTACCCGCCTCTTCACTGGAACCTTCGCCTCTCAGATCAGCTGGCTTTCCCTCCTCGCCTTCGCCGGCATTGTGCTGGGCTTGGTGGCCGCTCGCCATACTTTGCGCACGGATCTTCGCCGCGCGAGCACTCTGGCGTGGGGTTCGTGGCTGGTGGTGACCTGGCTGGTGTTCTCCTTCATGGCAGGCATTTTCCACCAGTATTACACCGTTGCTCTGGCTCCTGCTCTCGCTGCTTTGGTGGCGATTGGTTTGACGGTTTTGTGGCAGCATCGTGAGCGCTTCTGGGCTCGATTGGTGGCGGCTCTTCTTGTTGCTGTGAACACTGCGTGGACTGTTCACTTGCTGAGTAGTTCCACGTGGAACAGCTGGCTTGCTGGTCTGGTTGGTATTACTGGCGCTCTGGCAACACTCACCCTTCTGGTGCTTGCTCTCTTCGCCTATCCTTCCCAAAGATTATCAGGCTGGCGTTCTCCGGCCCGCGCTTCTCTTCGCCGTGTGCTGACTGTGGTTGCGCTCGCATCCTCTGCCCTGGCTCTCTACACCGGCCCTATGGCGTGGAGTGCTTACACCGTGTCGACAGGCCATCACGGTTCCATTGTTGTGGCTGGTCCAGAATCAGCGATGGGCGGTGGCCCTGGTGGCCACGGAGGACCTAGTGGTTCGAATGGCCAAGCTTTCCCCGGTATGCCAGGCAACCAAAGTGGCCAACAAGGCCAGCTAAATCAGCCGGGCCAACAAGGCCAGGGAACCGGCCAGGGAACTCAAGGTTCGCAGAATGGCCCAATGGCTGGCCCGAATGGTTCGAGTGGTCAGCAGGGTTCGCAGAGCCAGAATGGCCAGATGGGTTCGGGTATGAATGGTCAGAGTAGCGATGGCAACTCGAGCAACGGTCAGTCCGGCAGTGGTCAGTCAGGCGACGGCCAGTCTGATGGCGGCCAGCCTGGCAATGGTCAACGGCAAGGTGGCCAGCGCGGTGGCAATCTGTTGGGTGGTGGCCAAGTGAGCAGCAAGGTGATTGCGCTTCTCAAGAAGAATGCCAGCAAGTACACCTGGGTTGCGGCGACGACGGGTTCGCAATCGGCAGCCGGCTACCAGCTCAATTCGGGCTATTCGGTGATGCCTATCGGCGGCTTCAATGGCTCTGACCCGGCTCCAACGTTGGCACAGTTTAAGAAGCTCGTGAAGCAGGGCAAAATCCACTACTACATTTCGGGAGGTGGTATGGGCGGCCAGCAAAACGGCGGCTCTCAAGCTGCATCGCAGATTTCTCAGTGGGTTGCTCAGAACTTTACAGCGAAGATGGTCGACGGGGTCACCCTGTACGATCTGAGCGAAAAGTGAAGCACTGATAATCTCAAGAAACCCTCAAGATTACCAGTACGCAGAAGCCTTCCCAGCAACTTGCTCACACCAATGTTTTTCGTGAAACATCACGACAGGAGCATTGTTTTGCGTGAAACAGTTGTCGGGAAGGCTTTTTGCGACAAACCAGCGCGCTCAGTGACCCAAAATCACGTAGTCAACGTGACGAATAGCATCGAGATCGCGCCCACCAGCGTAGGAAATAGAAGACTGCAAATCTTCCTTCATCTCCCGCAAAGTGTTCTCAATTGGCCCACGGTAAGGAACGAGCATCTGCGTTCCCTCAACATTGCGGTAGGCACCCTTCTGAATTTCCGAGGCAGAACCCCAATACTGCTTGTAATCCTTACCATCCAGAGAAATAAGGTTACCGGGCGACTCACGATGCCCAGCGAGCATCCAACCAATCATCACCATCGTGGCACCAAAACGAATCGACTTCGCAATGTCACCATTCTGACGGATACCGCCATCAGCAATCAAAGGCTTCTGAGCAGCCTTCTTGCACAAACGCAAAGCTGAAAGCTGCCAGCCAGCCGTACCAAAACCAGTCTTGAGCTTGGTAATGCAAGCCTTACCTGGGCCAACACCCACCTTGGTGGCGTCAGCGCCAGCATTCTCCAGCTCGCGCACAGCTTCCGGAGTAGCAACATTGCCAGCCGTCAGGAACGTGCCAGGAAGCTGTTTCTTGATGTACTCGATCATCTTCACCACATACACCGAATGGCCATGAGCCACGTCAATCGTGATGTACTCAGGCGTAAGTCCAGCAGCCTTCAGCTCGTCGATGAAAGCGTACTCTTCATCCTTAATTCCCACCGAAATAGAAGCGTACAAGCCGCGCTCCTGCATGCGGCGAACAAAGCCCAAACGCTCCTGCGGCTGGAAACGATGCATCACATAGTAATAGTCATTCTGCGCCAGCCACACCGCGAGGTCCTCATTAATCACGCTTTGCATGTTCGCTGGCACCACCGGGATACGGAATCGATGAGGACCAAACTCAACGCTGGGGTCTGCTTCAGACCGGCTCTTAATAATGCATTTTGCTGGAACAAGCTGAATATCGTCGTAATCGAAAGCCACCATGGCTACCACCTCCGAAGGCAGTAACCTAGAGAACTCACGTTTACGCAATGTTACAAGCAGCTGGCCGCGTTAACACGGCGGTAACTTTCAACGAGTTACGTGCACTCTCGCCGCTACACTTCGCTGCTGTGCTTACCTCACATTTCTCGAGATTACCAGCACGGACACATCACGACCGCAGAAACTAAGCCTTATGCGGCATATCGCGATCAGTATCCAACAACAAAGTCGTCGGCCCCTCATTCGTAATGCTCACTGCCATGTCAGCGCCGAACCAACCTTCAGTAACGGCGATGGAATACTCAGTCGCCAATAACGTGTTCACAGTATGCCACAATTGCTCCGCATGAACAGGCTCACCAGCACTTATAAAACTCGGACGATTACCTTTATGAATATCACCAAATAAAGTGAACTGCGAAATAGAAAGAATGGAACCGTGAACGTCGAGCAGCGATAAATTCATTTTCCCCTCGTCATCAGGGAAGATGCGCATATGAGCGATCTTTTTTGCAGCCCACTGTGCTTCTTTTTCTGTATCACTATCGCTCACACCAACAAGGAGCATAAAGCCAGCCGAGCTCGTATGAGTCGTTCCTTGAGGGATGACGTCGAGGGCAGCTTCGTGAGGGAAAGCGGGATCAGGTGTTTTTCGTGAAACATCGCTTGGGACGTGAGGAGCATTGAGGCTCACAGATGCTTGAGAAACTCGTTGAATAACAATTCGCATAGCAGGATTCTATGTCATTACCGTGATGATAAGGTTGCGCGCTAGCTTCAAGGACAATGCCAATACGCTGATGCTTTACCTCAAGACTGCCAGAAACAGATTAACAACAAAAAACCGCAGTTCACAACAAGTGCAAACTGCGGTTTTGAGGGCTGGCGACTTTGCTAGCTAACGTCTGTTCACCTCGGACTCAGGCGAGATGTGCACGCATGAACCAGAGGAACTTCTCCAAGTCCTGAACGTGGTCTTGAATGATGTTGGAAGAAATAACATCCAGCTCGTCCAGCTGCTTAATGGCCTCACGGTCAGCAGCAATGAACTGCTCATAATAAGCAATCAGAGCCTTCAAGTATTCTTCCACGCTCTTGCGGCCAGTCAGTTCGAACTTATCCCAATTGCGGTTTGCAACAACATCGTCAGCGCGACCCATAGGAGAGCCACCCAACTGAGAAATACGCTCAGCAGTCTCATCAGCCTGGTTCAGCACAGAGTCAACTTCTGGGTCGAGCATTTCATGAACAGCAATGAAGTTTGGTCCCACAAGGTTCCAGTGAGCATGCTTGAGCACCAAAGCAGCTTCCTGCTCATTGCTCAAACGATTCTGCAAAATAGTGATAATCTTCTCGGAGGTTTCCTCATCCAAGCCTGGATTGGTATACAGCAGTGCCATAGCTATACCTCTTTTTCTCTCATATCTCTTTTGTGATCACTCTCATTTTAACGCGCGCAAACCCTTACAAGAGCAAAGAGAAGAGAGTTCCCTGAGAGTAAAACCGGGAATAAGCTCAGCATCTCTTGAGATTATCAGTGCTCGCTTATCTTCTTTGCATGCTCTTGCTCAATTGTCGAAACAATCGAAGCAAGCGTAATCGTTTTCATTTTCTCTTCAGCAACACTGTTAATCTCAGCGTAGCGACGTTGCAATACGGCCTGAATGTTGGCACCAACAGCGCACGCCATATTCGTGTTGGGATCGACGTGAAGAAGAGAGTGGTCCATCGAGATTGCCATGAAAACGTCATACAAAGAAATAGCAGCAGCAGAGCGAGTCAATTGCGGTTCAACAGCTCCGGAACGAGTGCTAATCAAACCTGCCTTACGCATGTCAGACATCAAAGTGCGCACCGAACTCGGGTTCGTTTGGATGCTGGAAGCAATACGAGTGCTTGACAGGTCCCCACCCTGGTTAATCACCAGATACGCCAAAATATGTACAGCGTCGCTGAGTCGATGTGATGTCTTCATAGCTAGTAGATTATCGAAGAAGAGGAACAACTCAATAAAAGTGTTCAATTGCGCTGAGGGAAAAGCGCTCAGAGCGCTCGGGCACTCTGAGCTGCGCAACAAAAATACAGCGAGCCTGATGAGCTTCACACTTTACAGTGAGAGCAACTGAGCAATAGCCTCAGGCATAGGTGTCAATTCATGACCCAACACCTCAGGAAGATCACGAGAAGCAACATCCAAGCTTCCCGAATTGGCAGGCTCTTGGAAACTGGCGAACACAGCAGCAGTAGCAGCGTCAACTCCAGCTACCTTCATCAGCTGAGCTTCGTAGTCAGCTTGTGAAATCTGTTCAACCTGAGCGGATGGCCTGCCATGCTCTTGCAAAGCCTTGTTCAGCTCCTCGCCCAACTGAGCATAGGTACGCAGCTCGCCGCCAAACTCATACACTGGCTGAGGATTATCAGCAATGAGAACGCGAGCAGCGCCCTCAGCATATTCTTCTTCCAAAGCCCAACCAGTACGCCCGTTTGCCCAATACGATGTTGCTCCTGAAAGGCCTGCTTGCAAGAAGCTCAGATCATTTTCGAGGTACCAATTATTACGAACCACACTGTGAGCAAGGCCCGATTCATCAAGCAGCTTCTCAGTGAGCTTGTGATCATCGGCTAAAGCGCAGGTTGCGTGAGGTGCATTGGGGAAACTCGTGTAAACGACGAAAGCGACGTGTGCCTCACGCAAGGCTTCCACCACAGTGGTGTGCTGTTGTGCACGGCTGACTTCCTGGCCTGGCTGGGAAGAGATGAACAGCACGCGGTCAACACCCTGGAAAGCTGCAACAAGTTGGTTCTTGTTGGTGTAGTCTGCGGTGCGAATCTCGACGCTGGAAGGAAGCATTTTTTCTGCTTTTTCTTTGTTGCGTGCGATGGCAATCACGTTTTCATTGCCAACAAGTTTCACCAGATTATCAACGACTTTGCTTCCCAAGCGGCCAGTTGCTGCGGTAACCGAGTACTTCATGTCTCTCTCCCTGCTGTTGATTTCTAACGAACAGGTATAACTATATAACATGTCCATCAAAAATCAACAGGAAAAGATTTCGGCATGTTGCGAATTATCGAGAAGCCCATCGCAGCCCAGGGGATCTGTGCATCCTCGATAATTCACGAGGGGAAGGAATTACCGCTCGCGATGAGTGAGAACGCCATCCTCCATGTCGTAAACATCATCAGCAAGCGTGACAAGGCGAGTGTCATGCGTCACCACAACCATTGCCGTGTTCTGTGAATGAGCAACAGATTGCAGCAGCTCACCTACAACTTCCACAGAATGGCTATCCAGCGCACTAGTCGGCTCATCAGCTAAAACCAGGGATGGCTTGGTGTACAAAGCACGAGCAATAGCAACGCGCTGCTGCTGTCCGCCGGACATATCGCGAGGAAGGCTGTTAGCCAGTTGATCAACACCAAGATCTTTCAACAGTTGTAACAACTCGTTTTTACTGATGTTTCCCTTGGGTTTCACACGGTCAACAAGCTGGAATTGCTCCATGACGGTGAGGTACGGCACGAGGTCATGACCTTGAAGAATGAAACCGATATTCTCCAAACGAAGGCGATCCTGTGCTCGTTTACTCAACGCATTCATTGGCTGACCATCGATGCTAATCTCGCCAGAATCGGGAGTTTGAAGGCCGCCAGCAATCGTTAAAAAGGTAGATTTGCCTGAGCCAGAAGGCCCAAGAATCAGCGTCAAAGTGCCGCGCTCAATGCTCAGCGATGCATCGCGTAAAGCGTGAACCTGAGAAGAGCCAGTTCCATACGTTTTGGAAACATGCGCCATGCGCAAAGCAGGAGTAGAAGTAGGCATCTTGTCATCTCTTTCGTATGAGTGAATTATGGTGAGGAAATTCGGGGTGAGGCCGCAGTGACATGCGATGTTCAAGGCAGAAAGCTGAGCTCACCCGTTTGGAAAACGTTAGTTGCGACAGTTATTCCATGAGGGAGATGGGATCGACGGTGGCAATCTTGTGCGCTGGCAAGAGCGAGCCAATAACGCCCATCGCAACCAAGCCAACGGCTGTCGCGCTCAGCAGAAGAGGGGAGAACTCCATCGGAACGCTTGCTGGCATAGGAAGGGCAGTGGCAACCGTCAGAATAATGCCGATCAGCAGGCCAAAGATTACCACCATGCTTCCCTGTTCCACAGTGCTGCCAATCAGGTAGCGAGTAGGAATGCCCTGAGCCTTCAAAACGGCGATATTGGGCAGCTTTTGCAACACGATAATGTGCAAGAACACGGCGATGATGACCAAAGTGACAATAGCGAGAACGGCGATCATCATAACGAAAGTCTTGTTTTGAGCACTATAACCAGGCAGAAGCTGGATGAACTGGGAGATAGTAAAGCGGCTTAAAGAACTCTCTGGCGTGCTAAAGCTTTTTGTAGAAACAACAGCAGAGGCTTCAATATTCGGGGCAAGAGGGCTGATGCGGTGCCAATCAGAAAGCAGACCATAAGCCACAGGAGCAATCTGCAACTTTGCATCATGAGCAATGCCAACGACAGTGTAGAGCGTTGTATCGTTGCCCAAAGTAATCTGGTCGTTTACGGCGAGCTGAGCCTTCGTGGCAACAGACTGGTCCAACACAACCTCATGGCTCTTCTGTGGCATACGGCCCGTGTTCAGTTTCACACGGTCAGCAATGAAAGAATCCTTCTTCACGCCAAGGAAATTCACACTTTCCTTCTTCTCGGCGCTGGTAATCAAACGAGTGCTGACAAAACCAACAGCAGCCGTCTCGCCATCAGTATGCTTCTGCGCATTCTCAACTTGCTGCGAGGTGAGGACAGAAGCGCGCATCACACCTTCAGCCTGCTCATTAAGAACGATGGAGTTGGCGTTCCAGTCGTCGAGTGCTGACATATTTTGGTGCGCCAAACCCAAAGCTAAGGCAGAGAGAATGAACATCATGTAACTGATGAGAGCGACGAGAAGAATAATAAGGCTATAGCGCAATTTTTCGCGCTTGATTTCCTTCATAGCGAGCAGCATGAAAGCTCCTTTGTAGGGGTAAAACGATGAACGATAACGAATGTGGAGCCGAAACGAATTCGACTAATGGGGAATGGGCGCTGGCTGTCGAGCTGTGTAGTTGTTGAGTTGGAAGGCCGTGTGCGCCAGATCAGGCGTCTGCTTATTTCACATGCTCTAAAGCCTCACGGAACCGAGCTAGGTAGAGGTGCGCATTTTCGCGGTCAAGCAAGCATTCGCGAATGGCCGCGTGGGACAGCGTTGCGATAGCCCAAGTTGTAGGGCTCTCTTCAGGCTGGAAGCTGCTGGGGGTAAAGCTCGCATTGTTCTCGTGGTAATACCAGTACATCAGCTGGTAATAACGGCTTAGTTGGGCCTGCTCGACGAAAGCTTGGGCTTGCTGGTATGCGCTGAGCTTGAGTTTCTCGAGATTATCAGCCTGCTGATTCTTCCCCGCCTTATCCTCTCGTGCGGTTGAGCCCTCTTCGCTGCTCGGGGTTTCGCTTTCCTGGGCTTCGCTACGTGGTGCGGAGCTAGGAAGGTCGTGGTGTAAATCACGAAGAGCCCGGCACAGAAGGTAACGGTAAGCGTCGTTCAGGTCGTCGAAATAGCGGTAAAAAGCTCCGCGGGCGATCTGAGCTTGTGCAACGATGTTGCTCACCTGTGCCTGGGAGAGGGGTGCGCGAGAAAACTCATCGAGGAGCGCTTGTTCCACCCTCGCCTTCTTTTGCGCAGGAAGGTTGAGGAATGTGGATGATGGCATATATCTCCTTTCTCGGCAACGCTTGCAGCACAATAAAAGTGACACCGTGTCACTTTTGAACCTGAATGAATGTACCTCAGGTGTGACACGGTGTCAACATTGTTTCTTGCTTCTGTTCGCGTTCGGAGAAAAGGCCTCTCACTCCAGCCGGACTACTTAATTCACATAAGCTGCGAAAGGTAATGATTTGCGTTCATGACAGTGTGAGTAGAAGACTGAAGTTCTTCGTCACCTTGGTAGAGCACAATACGGCCTTGCGCAGGGATGCTGAGAGCATCTCCAATGGAGATAACAGCTCGAGCTAAACGAGAATGATAGGTTTGAGACGT
>LHCFJ04200__coassemble_275_pt1 | contig 22573 bp, 17 predicted proteins | sample LHCFJ04200__metabat2_low_PE_002 | metagenome-assembled genome bin LHCFJ04200 | reverse complement strand
CTCATCCTTTAAGCGAGCTTCACACTGAGCTGCACAACGAGCTGCACGAAGAGCTTGCTGAGCTGAACAAGCATCATGAAAACCGTGGCACCACTACCGTGAGCCAGGTTGAGCTCGAACGTCAGGCATACCGCAGGAAGCAGCGCAATAAATCCATTGCAACAAGCTTGATCAGCACGGTTATTCTCGTTGCTGTCGTCGTCGTTGCTCTGCACAACTCCCCCGGTTGGCCACGAGTCAAGGAAACCTTCTTCTCCCCTGAGTACTTCATGAAGTCTCTGCCAGCAATCGGCCAGGGCTTACTGCTCAACTTGCGCATTCTCGGTTTTGCTGTTGTCGGCGTCGCAGTGCTCGCCACCGGCCTGGCACTGCTGCGCACGAGCAAGTCTCCTGTGCTCTTCCCGCTGCGCGTTCTGGCTTCGACGTACACCACGCTGATGCGCGGTATTCCAATGATCGTTCTTCTCTACCTCATTGGTTTCGGCATTCCAGGCCTCGACCCAACGCATCGCATCGACCCTGCACTGTTGGGTACGATCGCCGTAGTGATCGACTACGCAGCCTATGTTTCTGAGGTTCTGCGCGCAGGCGTCAACGATGTTCACCCGTCCCAGCGTGCTTCTGCTCGCTCTATTGGCTTGTCTGCTTCCCAGACCACATGGCTTGTCGTCATTCCACAGGCAATTCGCAAGGTCACTCCTGCTTTGATGAATGATTTCATCTCCATGCAGAAGGACGTCGGCCTGATCTCCGTTCTCGGCGCTGTTGACGCTGTTCGTGCTGCACAAATCTCTGTGGCAAGCTCCTACAACTTCACCCCATACGTCGTGGCGAGCTTGATGTTCATTTTGATGAGCGTTCCGTTCATCCTGTTCTCGGATTGGTACTCGGAGCGTCTGCGCAAGCGCGAGCTTTCCGGTGGCACTGTCTGAGTTTCAGCAGTAGGCTCACCGTCCTGACAATCTTCAGAAATACTTATTGGCAAAGGATTATCAATGGCTTCAGCTCTCCTCGCTGCAGATAGCACGCAGGCAAGCGCACCAGTTGCTCACGTCAACAACCCGACAAGCGCACCCGAGGCAAGCGCACCACAGGCAAGCGCAACTATTCCCGCCGAAAACAACCCAGTCGTTCTGCGCATTGACAACATCAGGAAGTCCTACGGCGACCTGGAAGTGTTGAAGGGCATCTCTTTCGACATTCACCAGCATGAAGTGGTCGCCCTCCTCGGCCCGTCTGGCTCTGGTAAGTCCACTTTGATGCGTTGTGTCAACTTGCTTGAACAGGTCAACGACGGCCAGATTTGGCTCGGCGACACGGACATCACCGATCCAGCAATCAAGCAGGATGACATTCGCGCTCGCATTGGCGTGGTGTTCCAGCAGTTCAACCTGTTCCCACACATGAACGTGCTCAACAATGTCACTCTCGCTGCTCGTAAGGTTCACCATTGGGATAAGAACCGTGCGAATGAGCGTGCGATGGAATTGTTGGAGCGCATTGGTATGGGTGCTCGTGCGAAGGCTTTCCCTGATCAGCTTTCTGGTGGTCAGCAGCAGCGCGTGGCTATTTGCCGCGCTTTGATGACGAACCCTGAGCTTCTGCTTCTCGATGAGATTACGTCTGCTTTGGACCCGATGCTCGTCGGTGAGGTTCTCGACATGGTTCGTGAGCTCAAAGAGCAGGGTACGACCATTTTGATGGCTACGCATGAGATGAGTTTTGCTCACGATGCTGCCGATCGCGTGGTTTTGTTGCGCAAGGGCGTCATTGCTGAGAATGGTACTCCTGAAGAGGTGATGGATAACTCTCAGGATCCGCAAACTCGCGAGTTTTTCTCTCACTTGCGCGGCTAATTTTTCTGTCGTTGCTGAGGTTTCCAGCTTGGCTGGTGAGGAGCTTGCCGTTTGCGAGGTGGTGGCTTCGTGGTGAGTTCGCCTTTCATCGCTTGAGATTGCCACTGCTCATACGCAAATGCGAGAAGCACAGTGTGCTTCTCGCATTTTTTGTTGCGCTACTCATTTACAACGCGGTCGCGGTTTACAGCGCGGGCGCTACGCGGTTTGTAGCACAGTCGGGCTGAGCGTCAGCCGAGAGTTTCCACCACGCGCAGAGCGACTGCTGCAACATCGCGAGCGGTTGCGCTCATGCGTTCTTGTGCACTTCCCAGTTCGTCATATGCTTCACCGCACTGATTGGAAAGGGAACGCAGTGCAAGGAAAGGAACCCTGCAGCGGTGAGCAACATGAGCGGCTGCAACACCTTCCATTTCTTCGCAATCGCCATGTTCATGCTCTCGGGATGCTTCCAGCACAGCGGGGTCGGTGTTGAATTCATCAGAGGTGTTGATAACACCCGTAGTGAAATGATGACCACGGTAACTGCTGTTTTCTTCTTCCCAAATGCGCGCAGCCTGAGAATCTGGAAGTGTATGTGAACCAGCAGCTGCAACCTCATGGCCAATACGAGCCTTCTGTGAAGCAAGGTATTCTTCACGATCAGCTGGTGCGACGCTATAAATCTCGGAGTTTGCAGGAACTTCAGCATAGCCCAAGTCGCGCAGAGCATTCTGAGCAAGCGCAACCAAAACAGGGTGAGAAGGGAAAACCTCAAGGAACGGGTCGCACTCAGCAATGATGGCAGTGTTCGTTTCCAAGTACTTGAGCTCCTTGCCAACGACGATGTCACCCACGTCGAGCAGAGCATTCAAGCCGCCAGCGATGCCAGAGAAGAAGAAAACATCAGGCTGGAACTGGGTAATCAAAAATTGTGAAGCTGCAGCGGCGGCAACGGTTCCCATGCCCGCAACGCCAACAGTCACAGCCTTACCAGCGAAGAAACCAGTGCTGTAGGAGACGGCGTAACGCTCATCATCATGGCGATCTTCCAGGTGCTCGCGAATGAGAGCAGCCTCGCGCGGTAAAGCGCAGAGAATGACAACGCGCGTCACCGAAGAAGGAAGAGGAAGGTTGAGGGATGGTGTTGACGATGTTTGTACCATGTCAGTCCTTTGCCGTGGAGTAATGGTGTCGTGCACAGCGTGAATGACAAACACTGGCACGTATGCTTTTTTATAGTCTCGAAATTACGTTAATGCAATGTTACAGAAGGTTTTTTCTCACCCTTCACAACCTGTGTTTGCAGGCTCATTTAGTTAACGCTTTGTTACACACCTCCTTCAGCCATCAGCAAAGCAAACCACGCCAGCACTCACCTGCCATCCAGCGAAAAACTGACGTGCTACCTACGACAAATTCACCGAGAAAACATCGAAATCGTGAGAAAATGCGCCTCCATCTTCCAGATTGTGCGCAGATCCACACAAATATGCACAAAAGAGAATGGACGGTGACAATCTTGAGGGATAAAAGTGGAAAATTCAGCGGCGCTGCATAGATAAAGACCATTGTAAAAACAAGTTTTTTACAGCAAGATTAACAGCGGCTTGAAGCTGAAAACCGCGACAAATTCGGGCAAACTACCCCGTAAACTCAGAAGCCTGAAGTCCGTGAAATCCTTAAGAAGGCGGGCTATCAGCAACAACATCCGCGGATCTTTTAAGGAGAAAATTCATGATCCGTTCTCGGGTATTCCGCGCAGTAGCTGCAAGCCTTACTATTGCAGCTCTGAGCCTCACTGCAGCCTGCGGTTCAGCCCCAGCTGAAAAGAAAGCTGCAGCAGCAGAAAACGGAAAGACTGTAACCCCTGGCAAGCTCACCATCGCCACAGGCCTTCCTGCCTATACACCATGGGTGATGAACAACAAGCCAGAATCTGGGGAAGGCTTTGAAGCAGAGCTTTCTTACAAGCTCGCCGCAAAGATGGGATACAAGAAGAGCGACGTCAAGTGGGTTCGCACCACCTTCGACTCGGCCATCGCTCCGGGCGCTAAGGACTGGGATATGAACATCCAACAGTTCTCCATCACCCCAGAGCGCAAGAAGGCTGTTGACTTCTCCCCCAGCTATTACAACTCTGCACAAGCTGTTGTCGTTCGTAAGGACAGCAAGTTTGCTAACGCTACTACCTTGGCTGAGCTCAAGAAGGCAACGATCGGCGCTATGGTTGGCTCCACTTCCTACGACTTCGCCAAGAAGATTATCAAGGACGACATTAAGACGTACAACGATAACGCAGTGTTGGCTCAGGCTGTTGATTCCAACCAGATTGACGCCATGGTCGTCGACGTTCCTGCTGCTTCCTACATTGTGGAGAGCGGCCAGGTGAAGAACGGTAAGGTTCTCGGCCAGATCCCTGGCACTGAAGATCCGAACGGCACCGGTATCGTGCTTCCTAAGGGCTCTCCTCTGACCCCAGCAGTCACCAAGGCTATGAACGAGCTCATCAAGGATGGCACCATCAAGAAGCTGCAGGACAAGTGGCTCACCTCTTACACCACCGACGTTCCAACTTTGAAGTGAACTGTGGCGTGATGCTGCTCAGTGGACTGATGCTGCTGGCCGCTCAACTGCTGCCATGCAACCGAGCGCTGTTCGGTGAGAGTGAGCGTCACTGAAAAACTGAATGAGCTGAAGGCTCTTGATGCGCGACGATTACTCGGAACGCTCAAGAGCCTGAAGCATACTCAACCAACTATCCCTTTTGTCATACCAACCTTTTTCCTGGCTTGATTCCTATGGTTTCTCCTGTTTCTTCCGCTTTCGATAACGCCGCTGGCAACACTTCCGTTGCCGATTTCCCTTCTTTTGCTTCCTGGGCGCAATACGTGAGCTCGCATACTAATCGCTCTTTGGCTGGTAGTGTTCTTCCTTCCCAGATTTTCACTACCGAAGAGTCTCGCCTTGCTGCACACAATTGGGGCATCATTCTTTCCGACCACGCTTCGCACCAGGTTTCGCAAGCACACAACCTCACTTCTGATCTGGTGCACCCTGACTACGACGTGCGCGCACTTTCTGGCAAAGAGGCTATGGATTACGCGCAAGCGCACATGCCCGTCAGCGCAGGCTTACTCGAGCAGTTGCAATCTCAAGGGCTTAACTTGCACGGTGTTCGTATTGCCGCATGCCTGATTTTGGAACCGAAAACTGCTGTTCTTCTGCGTTTGCTGAAAAAGGCTGGCGCTCAAGTCGGCGTGTACTGCGGGCCTTCCTCAACCGACCAGCGCGTAGCTGACCAGCTGAAAGCAGAAGGAATCATTGTGGAAGCTGATTCTCAGTGGACGAATGAAGAAGCTCATGAAGCAGTCCTTCGCCTTCTCGACGAACTCCACCCTGATGTCATCATCGACGATGGCGCCAGCTTCGCCCGCCTAGCCGCACTCGAACGCCCGGAGCGCATCGCCAACTTGCGCGGGGTGGCAGAGGAAACGACGAGTGGTGTGCGCGCATTCCAGGCTATGCAGGATGCTCACGCTCTGATCTTCCCTGTTATCGCTGTGAATGATTCTCAGCTGAAAACAGGTTTTGACAATTCCCACGGCACTGGCGAAACATGCGTCACTACTTTGCAAACTCTGCTCGGCTCGGATTGTTTTGCTGGCCAGAACGTCACTGTTGTCGGTTACGGTCCGGTTGGCCGCGGTTTTGCTGTGCGCGCTCGAGCTTTGGGCGCTCACGTGAGCGTATGCGATGTTGACCCTGTGGCAGCGTTGAAAGCTGCGTTCGATGGGTTTGCCGCGGTGGAAATCTCAAGCGTTTTGGCTGATACTGACATGCTGGTTTCAGCTACCGGCGTGCGTCATACCGTGACGGTTGAGCACCTCCAAGCGATGAAAAATAATGCCATCGTGACGGTTATTGGCGGTATTGCTAACGAAATTGCGTTGGATGACCTCGGCTTTACCCTCACGCATCAGCCTGTCGAACAGCTCAAGATTTCCACTACCCAGACTCTTCGCCTGATCAGCGATGGTGACGGCGTGAATTACACCGCCGGTGGCAGCAATCCGATTGAGATTATGGACTTGAGCTTTGCCGTTCAGCTGAGCGCGGTTCATGCTTTGCTCACCAGCAGCTTTACTCCTGGCTTGCATCGCCTTCCAGGTGAAGCGGACCAGAAAATTGCACGGATTGCGCTTGCTTCGCGTGGTTTCTCGGCAAGCTCTGCGGTGAAAGACAATGGCTATAACTGGACTTTGACTCGTTTTGCGGAGGCTCAAAGTTAATGGAAAACACTGTTCATGCTGCGCCGAACGCTACTATAAGCCCGCTCAACGCTGGAGTCGGCGCTGATCTCAACTCTCCTTCACGTTCGTTGAGCCCTTCCGCCAGCACGCTCAACCCTCTCGAGCAGGCGACGAATGCAGAGCAACTCACCCACGTTGTGCTCTACACTGCTCCTCTAGTTATTCCTGTCACTGGTCCGCTGCTCATCGATGGTGCTATTGCGGTGAGCGGCTCTCGTGTTATTCATGTGGGAACGCGCCAGTGGGTGCTATCCGTTTTGCATGAGCAGCTGCCCAGTTCTGCTCACATTGAGGAGCGGCGCTGGAAGGGCGTGATAACCCCTGGTTTAGTGAATGCGCATACTCATTTGCAGTACACGAATATGCGTGAGGTGGGCGAAGGCCATTACGCAAATTTCCGCGGCTGGGCGGACGGTTTCAACGTCGTTTATGAGCAGTTGCAACACCAGCCTGGCTCTATTTGGCGTGATTCTGCTTTCGATGGCGCTCGCCAGTTGGTGGAAAACGGTGCGACTGCCGCTGCTGATATCGTCACTGACCCGGAGGCTGTGGGAGCTCTCGCTTCGCAAGGCTTGCATGGCATTGCTTACTGGGAAGTGATGAATTGGGATAATCAAGATTGGCAGACTGCTGGAGTGCCTGCTCTGATGGAGCAGATTGGTGCCATGCGTCAGCAGAGAATCCCGAGCATCGGAATCTCTCCCCATGCTCCGTATACGCTTGCTTCTGAACCTTTCGTTGAATTGCCAGATATCGCTCGTCAGTTGAATATGCGCTTGCACATTCATTTGGCTGAAACTCCTATGGAAGCTGGTGGCGATGGGACGACTTTGACAACGTATTCTGCTGCCACGTGGAACAATCGTGATTGGGAGAGCTATAAGGCATTAAAGAACGCAGGAATGGACGCTTCTGCCATTCAGTTCCTCGACCAGCTGGGCTCTTTGGGCCCTGATGTTCATATTGCTCATGGTGTGTGGGCGAATGCGGAGGATCGTCGAATTCTGCGTCAGCGCGGTGTGGGTGTTGCCTTGTGCCCGCGTTCGAACCGTATCACGGTCGCGCAGAAGGATGCTCCTTTGCGCGAGTATCTGGAGGAAGGCAACCTGCTGTCGGTGGGAACTGATTCTCTGTCGAGCTCGCCTAGCCTTGATGTGTTGGATGATGTGTCCCTGCTATGGGATTTGGCTCGTCAGCAGGGTTATGATCGCCCTGATCTTGCTCATCGTCTGATTCGTATGATGACGTTGGGTGGTGCTGCTGTGATGGGCTTGCACGTTGGCCCTGGCCGCTTGGGTCAGATCAATGCCGGCGCTCCTGCAGACCTCGCTTTCTTTGATATTCCTGTGGAAACTCAATCGCCTGCTGATGTGGAGCATACGCTGGAAGTGTTGGTTCGCCAGGGTGCTGGCACGAACCGAGCGACGGTGATCAATGGCCGTTTGGCTTATAATCGCAATGCTTTCGACGCCCCGACCGAGCCTGTTCCGAGCGATCCCACCACGTAGCCACTAGCCTTGCGCTGCGGCCGCACGCCGACCCACGCCCGCTGTTCGCTAGTTCGCTGGCTCGCACCCGCGCACAGGCGCAACCAAACCTTTTCACCGATTCGCATCACATGATCACAGGAGAGAACATATGAGTGTTTCATATGAAACAATGAGTCCGTACGCTCAGCACCTTGTCGATACGCTCCAGCTCGAAGCACACCCTGAAGGTGGCTGGTATCATCGCGATTGGCAGAGCCCTACTTCTGTCGCTGGTAGCGAGCGTCCGCTGGCTTCACTCATCTACTTTTTGCTGCCGAAGGGCGATTTTTCCGCATGGCATCAAGTCGACGCTGACGAAATCTGGCTGTGGCACGGCCCGGCTCCCGTCACACTTCAGCTTGCTGGCAACGGTGATCAGCCTGACCTGAACTCACTTTCTGAGGTCACTCTAGGCTCTGGCATTACTCCAGATTCTCAGCACGCCACCATCGTCACTGGTCATTACCTTGTGCCTGCTGGTGTATGGCAGCGTACGCTGCCCACCACTACGGATGCGCTCGTCTCCTGCGTGGTGAGCCCTGGTTTTGAATTCCGCGGTTTCACTCTCGCAAACGAGAACCCTGAGAAACACTGAGAAGTTCTATCGCTACGTTTCACGTGAAAAGCATCTTGTTTCACGTGGTGCAGTTCCCTCTTCTTACAGTTTGCTCGAGCTCAGTTGACCGATACCGCAACTCATCACTCCGCCCGAACGAACATACTGCTTGATTGCGCGTTGCAAGCTCGTCACTTCCGGTAACTCATCGGCAGAAAGCCCTTCACACCCGGCGATCCATTTCTGATAATCTTGAGAAACTTCAGAACCAGTGAGGCTAAAGAGCGAGCGAAACTCACGTAAATGCGAGTTCGCAGGCAAGAGCTCGTCAAGAGCGGGGTCAAGAAGCCAACTTTCGCACATCAGAGGTGCAGCGAGAAAACGCGGAAGCCGAGCTGCTGTGAAAGCGCGAAATTGCGTGAAACTCGCTCGCATGTGTTCAGCATCGAGCCGGACATCTTCAGGAATGTGAAGGTTCACCACGCGCTCACCCTGATCGCCCTCCTCGCTGCTGCTCGCTTCACACGTACTGGGAACATCAGAAAACTCGAACTCAAACTCGCCGAAGCGCAGAATGCTCAGGTTGAGCAGCCGAGGCGACCAGAAAGCCTCAGTGAAAAGCGCAGGATGGGCAGGGTCAGCAACCCGGTGGCCCAGCAAGCCGTCGACATTATTTTTCTGCCATCGCACGAAGCGGGGGAACCAGTCGAAAGTGCGCACAAACAGCTCGTCGCTCAAGTCGGCTCGAGCATACAGCTTTCTGCTCAGCGCCGCACAACGCATCTGGATTGCCAGAATTGTTAATCCCGAGCTATCCCCTGTTTCTTGCTGCAGCTGGGTGACGGCTTGCGCCGCCTTATCTGCATCATCAGAGAACTGCGCCATCACGAGGTTGAGAAAGCGAGAAGAGTACTGCTTGCGCGCAGGAGCAAACTCCTGTGCAAAATCGAGCTCGCACGCCATGGCTTTCAGCTGCTCGACGCAAAATTCAGGGAAATGCAGGGTGTCAATTACATCAGCAGTGTCGCGCTTATTCTCGTCGCTGAGCAGGTATGCCGAGTCGTCGGGGTGGAGAACAGGGAAAATCATATTTCTTCTTCTTCTTTCTTCGCCAGTGAGGAAATTGACTTCATTCTACCTGTTCTCCACGCTCAGCTCACATCTTCAGTGCATTCACGCGAAACAGAAAAGTGTGTGCAACAAAACACTCTTGCCCGCTGATCATCTTCTCCACTCCCCACCTTGACTTTGTTTAAGCTGTGAATAAAGTAGGGTCCTTGCCTCGATACTCCTCGATATTCTGTAATCGTCTCTATTCGTTTCCTGCCAATGAGGTCACAATGAAATATGCACAACTAGGTGCCAGTGGCGTTCAAGCCTCTCGCGTCGCCCTTGGCGTGATGCGCATCAGCGAAAAGTCGCCAGAAGAAGCCGTTAAGATTATCACCACGGCAATGGATTGCGGCATTAACTTCTTTGATACTGCTGATGTTTATGGGGCTGGCAAGTCCAGCCAGGTGTTGGGCCGCGCTTTGAAGGATGCTGGTGTTGCTCGCGACAAGGTGATTTTGCAGACGAAGTTCGGCATTGTTGCTGGCAAACGTTACGACTTTTCGAAGAAGCATCTGCTGGAAGCTCTAGATTTTGAGCTGAATAATCTCGGCGTTGACTACGTTGATTTCGCGCTGCTCCACCGCCCCGACACTTTGGTGGAGCTCGACCAGGTTGCTGACGCTTTCAACGAGTTGCAGAACGCAGGTAAGGTTCGTCATTTTGGCGTGAGCAATGTGAACCCGTGGCAGGCTGAGCTGTTGCAAAGCGCGGTTGATCAGAAGCTGGAGGTTAACCAGCTGCAGTTTGGTTTGGGGCATACGGGCATGGTGGAGCAGGAGTTCCACGTGAACATGTCGGATGCGTCGAGTGTGGACCATGATGGTGGCATTATTGCCTACTCGCGCTTGAAGAAGATGACGATTCAGGCGTGGAGCCCATTCCAGTATGGCTTCTTTGAGGGTGTGTTCGTTGATAATCCGAAGTTCCCTGAGCTCAATGCCAAGCTGGACGAGCTCGCCGCTAAGTACCATTCGACGAAGAACGGCATTGCGACGGCCTGGATTTTGCGTCATCCAGCTCAGATGCAGGTGATTTTGGGTTCGATGAACCCGACGCGTATTCAGCAGATGGCTGCTGGTGCTGAGGTCACTTTGGAGCCGCAGGAATGGTACGATCTGTACTTCGCTGCTGGTAACGATTTGCCGTGATCTCTTTATTGGGATAAGAAACCAGCCAGATTAACAGTCCAATGAGGGGCTGAGGTCGATATGACTTCAACCCCTGAGTTTTCTTTAGATACAGAGCGCGGGGAGCACGTTTCTTTGCGTACTCCCCGTGGTGATTCCTCCGAAGCATTCCGCTCTCTACGAAATGCTCTCCTTCTTCTTTCTCATATTCTCATTCTCTCAGTTTTTGCAACAATTACAAGCCTTCTTCCAATGGTATCGAAGGCATTTTTCCGCCTTACATCACAAGCATTTATGGTTTTCGTATTATCCTCCAACAAATTCTGGAGAAGAAAAACTGAGACAAGAGTAGGGTTATCACCTATTTTTACGGTCATATCTACTCATTGACATCGTGTGCATTTCTTTGCATCGAACAACCGTAAAATATAACAAATTCGTAATAAAGTGAGCGGTCGCTCGCGCTTTTCACACAAAGAAAGTGAGCTTTCAGCCGCTGCGGCTGGAATAGATTGTTTACTCCCCTCTCTATTCCAACCGCAGCAAACGGGGAATGACAAACAACAAATGATTTGAGCATTCTGCTTGCAAAGAGCTAGTCACGCATGCAGAATGCTCAATTCTTTCATTTGGTCATTTTTGCATAGTTGTTGAAGAGAATCTTCAAACGCTCATCATTTGTTCGACATGATTTTGCAGCACCGAACGCTCGGTCAACCACCTTGTCTAACTCTTGGTGAGCTTTACGAAGGTCTACAGGCATAAAAGCAGGATTATACAATTCTGCTAATGAACTCTCAGGGTGGTTTGCACGAGCTTCTAACACTGCTTTGCCTGCCACAATCACTTTCCCACGCAATTCCTCACTGACGGCTGGAAGTGGAAGATTATTCCACACCACTGTGTTAGAAAAACGACAACCATTTCCAAGCCTTCCACCGATAGCCTTCTGCCAGGTGATAAACATCGACGACTCAACAATTGCAAAGGCAAAACCATCAGGATCAACACAAGTATAATTTAAGTCACTCGAGATCACATCAGATTCAAACCAATCGCATGTTGCATACTCACGACGTGCACTAAACACCTTGGGAATTGCAAGGTAAGAGGTTACAGGCTGGTGATTCTCATCGAATAACCACGCCGAATTTGCTTTTTCACGAGTAGGTTTCTTCTTGCTTGCTAATCTAAATTCTCGTACTGCAGCAACTCGTTGGGAAATAAAACGGGAATGCAGCATTTCTGAAGGTGTAGCATCTTGCATCCACAAGCACCAGCGATCAAGATGATTGATCAACTCACGCGAGCCGCGGAACGGGCGTACGTACTTGGCTGCAATAGGGTCAGCCATCGCCTCCTCATATTCTTCCTGAGAATTAATAATCAGATGACCACCATCAACAGGTTTCGATCCAAACTTTGCTTCTGTCAGCGTCGACAGAGGAAGCATTCGCTTTTCCACAAAAATATTCGGCGCATCAATCAAATACCCATTAATGTTGTGCGCAGGCTTTGCTACAGGTTCACCCTTAACATCTTCATACTCAAACACAACAGGAGAAACTTTCCCCTTACTCATCCCAATAATCACCACATACACATGAGCCACATCCGTACTCTGCGCATCCCACGCAAAACTACGATGAGCAAAAGCGATCTTCCACCCCATAGCAAACAGCGGCTTAAACAAGGCAGGAACAGGCTGACCCTGAGTAATCGAATTCGTCGACACGAAAGCAAAACGCGCACCACGCACATCATTCACATAATGCGCAGCCTTATAATACCATCCCGTCGAATAATCTAAATACCCGTCATAATCCTTACCCATCAACTCTTGCAAATCCGTTTTCTGATCAGCAGCTTTCAAATACTGCCCCACAAACGGTGGATTACCCATCACATAGTTGCATTCAGAAGCAGGCAAAAGCTCATTCCAGTCATAACGCAGCGCATTCGCCTGAACGATGTTGCCAGAATCGTGCAACGGAAGGTGAGGCAAAGCCTGGCTCGCAATAATCTCCGTATCATCCAAAGCCTGCTGCTCAGCAATCCACAACGCTGTTTTTGCTACAGCAACAGCAAAATCATTAATCTCAATGCCATGGAACTGGTCAATGCTCACCTTAACAAAGGAATCCTTACCACCCAGCTCCAAATAACCTTGACCATGAAGCATATCACTCAACGCCTGGTTCTCTAAAGCGCGCAATTGGAGGAAAGTTTCCGTTAAGAAATTACCCGAGCCACAGGCAGGGTCAAGGAACTTCAAAGAAGCAAGCTTGTTTTGATAATTTTGCAATTGATTGAGACGCGCACGCTCCCCAATGCTCTCATCCTTTTCAATAGCTTTCAGCTCCGCTTTCAAACCATCCAAGAATAGTGGGTCAATAACACGATGAATATTCTTCACCGTCGTGTAATGCATACCACCCTGACGACGCTGATCATGGCTCAACGTCTCTTCCATCAAAGAACCAAAAATAACAGGGCTAATCTTTCTCCAATTAAACCCTTCACCAGCTTTGAGCATGGCATCGCGAATTTCCTCGGTAAAGGGTGGAATTTCAATAGGTTCAGCGAACAAACCACCATTGACATAATCGAAATTCTTTAACTCATCTTCCAGGTATTTATCTCGTTGCGCCTTGGGAGTGTTCAGCACGTGGAACAAGTCAACAATCGCGCGGCGCAGATGTTGAACATCATTGTTTTCAACATAATTGCTAAACGCATTACTGCCAAAGAGGCCTGCATCTTCCGCATAGAGGCAGAACACGATTCGAACTGTCAGAACAGCAAGAGAATGATGCGATTGGGCTTCATCAGGGTCATCGTATTGTGCAGCAAGCGCATTATGCAGGTTAGCAACGAGCAAGCCTGCGCGCTCGGAGAGTTTTTCTTCCACTCTCATACGAGAGTGTTCTTCGTTGAAGATCGACGTCAAGGTGCCTAAATGCTCAGCGAGGTCCTCGAGCGCAAACTCATCTGCAGGCTCCCCTGTAGCACGAGGATCTTTCTCCAAGTCATAGAAGCGGAAAGTGTTGAAGTTGCATGTGCATATCACTGCTGGCTTCATGCTCAGCGGAAGCGAATCAGCATACCTCAAAGCCTGCTGAACTGGCGTCACCATAGTGCCCTGACGTTCCTCAGGTTTATCCAGATTAATTGAAGCACTCTTCTGCTCAACTAAGAAACGAGAATCAGGAAACAACAGGTCAATATAACCACCGAGAGAAGTGGGATATTCCGGCTTTGCAAGGTCTGTTACGTGCGACAAGCCAAGAACATTTTCTAACAAGTCAACCCAAAAGCGCCATGTTTCTTGTTTTTCAGCTCCGTGGCCTTTCCACCGCTCAATGAATGTTTGTGCCTTCATCTGCTGCTCAAGAATACTCATGGTGTTCATCATTCCACAAAGGCGAAAGCCGTACAACAGCGCCTCTATCAGAAACAGAAATATAGGAAAAGAATAAGAACACCACAGCAACAAAATGCCGCACTCCTCAGGCAGATGCAGCAACTGCATGACCTGGGGAATGCGGCATGGGAAAGCGCTTAAATAGGAATGAACCCTACAAACAGAGCCTTACTCAGCTTGAGAGCTTTCCGAATTGCTTTCTGAGCTGTTCTCCTCTTTCTTTTCTGAACTCTTCTCTGACTTCTTTGCCAAAGATGCGACCAGACCAGAAGGAAGCGGCATATGCTTCGGAGCTTGTGGCTTCGCTTCATCCGGCTCAGTCTTGGCCTTCAAAGCAGCCTCTTCAGCCCACTTGGCATACTCGCTCATCTCGCGATCTTCCTGGAACTTTTTGTCGATCTGACCGAAAGGATCAGCCTGAGGAGTTTCCTCCTCTTGCTCTTCACGGTTTGCCAGCTCACGCTGCAGCTGATCATAGTCAGTATCAGTCGTCAGGTACTTGAGCTTTCGCGCATTGCGCCTCTGCTTCGCCTTCTGACGTCCGCGGCCCATTCGTTCCCCTTCATGTCGTTGGCTGCCACGCAGCCGAAGCGGCGGGCAGCGCTAATTCATCGTACTTTTCACCGTCTCGACAATACACCACAAGGCGCAAAACGTGTGGAAAAAAGTGAACAGAATTCTCGAGTTCTCAGAAATATTTCACTTCACGTTCAGTTTTCGCGGCTCATAGGCTGCGTTCTTCGATAAATCTCGCTGGCGCTTTCAACGGCCACTCCGCCGCGCGGCCATCCAGCACGCACCCACTCCGCCGCACGGCCATCCAGCGTGCAGCTCAGAACAGGGCATTTTCGGCGCGCAGGAGCAAGCGAACTGATAATCTCAAGAAATTCCAACTTTCCGCAGGCCTGGCCATAGAATAGGAGCACACAGGCTGTACGACATCGGAGGATATATGCTCAACGAAGACGAGCTCACCAACGAGCCAGCAAACACTTCACATGACGGCCAGCACGTCGAACTGACCGCTGCCGGAAACGAAATGAGCGCCAGCTTCCTCGCCGCAAAGAAGCGCAGTGACGAAACGAAGGAAGCCCTCGAAAAAGACCCCTCGAAATTCCGCATGCTCACCGGCGACCGCCCCACCGGCCGCTTGCACCTGGGCCACTACTTCGGCTCCATCAAAGAGCGCGTTCGCTTGCAAAATAAGGGCGTGCAAACCAACATCATCATCGCCGACTACCAGGTGATCACCGACCGCGACACCACCGAGCACATTCAGGACAATGTTCTCAACCTCGTGCTCGACTATTTGGCCGCGGGCATCGACCCGAACAAGACCATGATCTACACGCATTCGGCCGTCCCGGCGGAAAACCAGCTGATGCTGCCATTCCTCTCGCTGGTCACGGAAGCCGAACTGCTGCGCAACCCAACCGTGAAGTCCGAAATGGAGGCAAGCGGCCACGACCTCACCGGCCTGCTGCTCACCTACCCTGTTCACCAGGCCTGCGATATTCTCTTCTGCAAGGCCAACGTCGTGCCGATTGGCAAGGATAATCTGCCGCACGTCGAGCTCACTCGCACGATCGCTCGCCGTTTCAACAAGCGTTACGCCAAGAAGAAGGCCGTTTTCCGCGAGCCTATGGCCCTGCTCTCTGACGCTCCGGAAATCCCTGGCTTGGATGGGCGCAAGATGAGCAAGAGCTATGGCAACTCGATTATGCTCGGCGCTACTGCTGAGGAGACGGCCAAGCTGATCAAGAAGTCCCCGACCGACTCCGAGCGTCATATTACTTTCGACCCGGTGAACCGCCCTCAGGTTTCTGCCCTGCTCACCACCGCTGCTTTGTGCACTGGCCGTTCGGCTCAGGAGATTGCTGAGGAGATTGGCGATGCTGGTGCCGGCGCTTTGAAGGCTTATGTCACCAAGTCGGTGAACGAGTTCCTGGCTCCTCACCGTGAGCGTCGCGCCGAGCTCGCGAAGGACATGGATTCTATTCGCGACATTCTGCACGATGGCAATAAGCGTGCCAACGAAATCGCCCAGGAAACTCTCGACCAGGTTCGCGAAGCGATGGGCATGGTTTACTGAGTTTGCGCCGCTGCCGTGAGGTTAGCTCGCATAAGCTTCAGCTGCTCCACGGCCTCTCAGCATTTCTCGAGATTATCAGTTCGCTTTATTCAGCGGCGACAGAGCTGTAGCTCTGTCGCCGCTTTTCCTTTAACTTTCTTGAGCCTCTGTTGTTACTTCCAGCCCTTTTCGCCTTTCCTCAATCTGAAAGAACCCGACGGCAATCAGGCAAGCAAACTCAAGGAAGAGCACCACTTCAGCGGCAATAAAGAACCATGGAGTATGTGGTTGTGTAAACCAGCCCATCCACACTCCTGCAGCGATCGTCATCACGTATAGCGCTGCGATAGTGGCTCGAATATATTTCACAGGAGCCACCAGTACAACCATCATCACGATCACAGCTAACAGAACTAGTGCAATGAGCATCATCTTCCCCATTTTTCTGCAACCTCGCCTTCATTCTCCATTTTCTCAGAATCACCTGCCTCCACCTTCACTGATTTCTTCAGCTCTTTTTCATATTTTTGCCACCGATCAGAAGAAATATATACGGCAATCACTAACAACATAATTGTCGTAAAGTGAGGAATGATCGGGTGAAAACCAACGAACTCAACAATTTGCTGGACAATAAACGAAGTGACAAGCAACCCAGCCAACACGAATCTGAACCATCGCAGCTGAGCCCCTTTCATTTTACCCGCGAGAGCGATGAGAATCATTCCAATTGCTGTTTCAATAGCACCGCTGAGCAGTCCCATCCCATTCATCGCCTTCTCTCCTATCTTTTCGCCAATTGCCTAAATACTGAAACGCAAGACCCAACGCCAAATGCATCGGCAACTTGGTTAGCCCCAAAAGCCATTAATGAGCCAATGACACACCCGTACGCTGTGCATCATTACCACTATCGAGAGTCTTCAAGGCTTTTTGAGTGGAGTGAGATAACAATACTCAAGAGATGTTGCTTTCTCATCTTCGTTTCCTTTCAACAATCCCCTTTGCTACTCATTAGCAAAGTGAGATCACTATACAGCGCGCGACAAGCGAGTAGTAGATCAAGCAATTTCATCTTTCGAAGGAGGAAACAAAGAGATCAGCGAAGCTCGATAATCCGCTCCATTTGCGGCGTGTTGCACCGTTTGGATTAGTTGTGTTGACAAGCTCTGCTCAACATAACTTCGGTCTGAATGCTCACCTTGCCGTACCGATTTTCTTACTCCTTAAGCCCAGCCAGCTGCTCGGTGCAAGAACTCGGTTACAAGTGCAAAATAATGCGGAAATGATGAAGCGTGCTGATAATCTCGGGAGATTTGCCTGAAATTGCAAGCATTTCCTTTTCAATGATTGGCCAACCCAAGCCCGCATTTTCGCTGAGTTTGCCGCCATGCACCTCGCGCGTACCAAAAGGAATATATTGCACTAACGCCGCAAGGGTTGCGTTACGCTTGCTGGTGCGGGCTTCAGCTGTGGCAGAAAACGGCGCAAAGAGGCCTCCAGGGCTGGTAATCTCCAGCCTGTCGTCATACATATCCATCAAGATTGGCAGCCCGAGTGAATCTGGCGAATAGTCGCGGTGGACGAACGCATTGATCAGCGCTTCGCGCACAGCGTTCCACGGGAAACAATGCAATGTTTCCGCTGCTGCTCGCAACTGCGTGCTGGCAGAGGAGCACAGTTTACCTGTCGCTGCTCGCATGACAGCTTTCATGATCGCGGGGATTGAGCCGTTAAAAGTGATTGTTAGAGGATTTGCTGGATTTGCCGCGCTCATCGGGTTAGCGGGACGAGTCGAGCTGGTGGGGCTAGTCCGCCGCGTCGAAGTGACCGACCCAGCAGCATTCGCGTGAACATGGTCGACGAGTACAAGGTTGAGGTGCGGCATGAATTGTTGCGGTTGCTTGCCAAAAACGAGGAGACCAGCAAGGCTTGGGTGCAACTCGCCTTTCTTATCAGCTACGAGAACACCATAGCGTTGAGCAACGGCTTGAACACTGCCAGAATCGCCACTGCCATCTGCAGTGCCGCCACCGGTAACTATACCGTCACCATCTCCAGCGCCACCGCTGGTAACTGTTTCGACGCCGGTAACTGCACCGACCCAGCGCTTCACAAGGCGATCATCAAGGTCTCCTATTGTTGCACGGGAAACAATGGCGCAATCATGACCGGAGCATAGTTGCTCGTTTTCCTGGAATCGGTGGATTTCGTAAGCACTCATCCGATAGTCGCCATCGCCTGTGCGGATAAAAGCGCCACGTTCCAACCCATATTTCTTGACGTAGCAGGGTTTCTGTACCGCATCAACAGGTGGAACATTCGCCACAACAACAGGTTTCCCGGCCAGGTACAGCACTTTGATGTCAATATGAATGGCAGGCTCAATCTCGTTACGCGCTGAACTAGCCAGCCTGGCTTGCAATTTCTTGACGTCGATATCAACGGGCTGAAAATCTTTTTCTGAAACGCCTAAGATTACCACTCCGCCTGTTGTGTTTGCGAATGCACACAATGAGTCCACGACGTTGCTCGGGTATCCGCGAGCTTCTTTCATCTCGTATTCCGCGATATCTGTACCAGCATCACGCATGCGAGAGACTGCACGTTCGAGTTCCTCATCACTGGTAATCTCAGGAATTTCAGGTATTTCGGGAGGTTTGCGCTGACTAGTTACCGCACTGTGAGCTTGCAGCAAACCTGAAGCTTTGAGTGGCCGGCTGCTCATTGTTGCTCACCCAGCCCTACTTGCATGTCAACAGGGCCTGTAGTTCCACCGATTCTGTAGCCTCGACGCGGCGAATACTTTGAGCCGACGCCTTCTACAGCACCTGCGTCAAAATCAGCCATAGTGACCTCAGGAACGATGTGAATATCGTTGCGAGCAATCTGAAGTTCCTCTGAATACTTTTCCATCGGCCACCTCAGTTTCTTTGACTACGCAACCTTCACCTATATGGAAACTATTATCGCATTCTTTATTGAAAGAACCTCGGAACCTAGGAAGTTAGTGACTTCCTAGGTTAAAGGTTACTTCCTAGGTAAGTTCCTAGGTTACTTCTCAAGTATCTTACCTAAGGAAAGGTAAAACTATTGCAATTTCAACGATCTGATCTAGTTAACCTCGGAACCTAGGAAGTTAGTGACTTCCTAGGTATAAGGTAACTTCCTAGGTAAGTTCCGAAGTAACTACCTAAGTAGGTTCGTAGGTTATTTCCCCGGTTCATCCTTCTCTTACTGTTACCGCAATAAGCTTCCCGTTACCTTGCTAGGTAAGTCCACTGACTGCTTTCACAGGCCTCGGATAATCGTGCACTGATAATCTTGAGCGCTAATTGTCGTAACGCCAGTTGCCATCAGTAAGAACGCGAGCCATAGCCAAGCCAATCGGCAAGCAAATAATGACCATGAAAGCGCGGAACATCCAATCGAGAGCTTGCAAAGTAGAGAACTGGCCCAAATAGAACATCGCGCGGTACATATACATGCCAGGAACCATAATTACGATGCTCGGAACCGTCAGGCAAATGCGAGGGTAACCCATGTGAACCGGCAGCCAGCCGCGACGAACCGAAGTACGCCATGCAGAAGCGAGCAATCCGGCGAGGAGAGCGCCCAAGAAAGCGGCCATTTCAGCAGAAACTCCAAAATCGGTGAGCTCCAAACGAAGAGTGTCGGTAATCGCGCCGATGCAACCGGCCACAAAGCACATGCGCTGCGGAGAATTGAACATCATCGAGAAGCCCCACACGCCAATAAACGCGAAGACCATGCGCAAAATACCCTTCACCCACGGGTCAAGATTCTGCGGCTCGAAACCTTGCGGGTCCAGGTGCACGATGGTCGCCACCATCCATCCGGCCAGCGTTGCCATCAAGATTATGCAGAACACATACGCCAACCGCTGCACGCCAGACGGGAAGTCGATTTTCGCCATATCGAGGCCACCAGTGATGAGCGGGAAGCCTGGGATGACGAAAAGCATAGCGCCAATGTAAGCCGTGTCATGATGCAAGGCCGTCGGGTCAGCAAGAGCGAGCAAACGCAAAGTGCCGGTGCAAGCCAAAGCTGCCAGCGCGACGCAGACGAAGGTGACGAAGAACTGGTTCAAACGGTGAGCGAAAAGCCTGCGGCGCAACCAGTGGCCTAAACCTGCTCCCACAAAAGCGCCGAGCATATCGTACGGCCCTCCACCCAAGAGGAAAACGAAGGATGCACACGCACACGCCGATGCAAAGCCTGCCAAAGCTGGGCCATACAAAGGCTTGCGATGCTCGATCATGTCCAAACGCCGATGCGCCTGGCCCACCGTCATGCCTCGTTCTGGGTCGGCAATTGGGTCAGCCCGATTGGCTGCCTCTCCTGTTGCAGAAGCGTCGTCGTACTCTTTGTCGAGCTGCTGGTCGCGCGTGAGCTTACCGCCTTTCTTGGCCTTGCGCTCGACCTTCTTGGCCACATCAGCGGAGAATTGCGAAGCGTCACGCACCTCAAGGTGCTCCATTAGCTCTTGGGACACTTCCGTGCGCTTGTGATACATCGACTTCTTGCCGAGATTAACACTGAACCAATCAGCAAAATGCTCGAGAAGCCAGATCCTCTCCGTGTTCACGCCTGTCGTCGGCAGATCAATAACGTCGGTAATGCGCTCTCTGCCGTCGGTATAGCTCGCTTCGATATCAGTGAGATTCACATCGGCGCGAACATGCACTCCCAGCGGGTAGGCGATGCGGTGCATCATCTCGCGCACACGAAAACTTCCCGTTCCTGACGCCAAATCCATCGCGCCCACGCGCATGATGACGCTCGCTTTTGCCGCGATTCCAGCTTCAGCGATAGGCGTATCCCAGTCTTTTTCAACATCGTCCATGTCCAACGGCACAGAATGCGTGTGATATTTCGATACTGCTGGGTCACCGGCTGGCAAAATGCTCTTGACCGAGGAGCTTGCTTGATTGGCATTGCTTGTTTCAGGAAGTTCGTCGCTCACGCTTCATATATAGCTCACGGCCTGCCTTGCCACGCTATTCGCGTTTTGCTCACACTGTGAGCCTTCTGCGGCCCACCTCTTCGTCCATCTCTCCTAAAGTAGTAAGCAGAATAGTGATATTGCATAAAGCAAGGTGAGTTTATGTCCGTGTGGTTCAACATCGTCATGATCATCATCTTCCAGCTGATTGGCGCTGTGTTCAGTTGCACCGAGATGACGCTCGTCTCCCTGCGCGGCTCGCAGATTGACCAGATGGAGTTGGAAGACGCTCGTGGCGCCCGCGTCGCCAAAGTGGCGCGCAACCCGAACCGCTTCCTCTCGGCCGTCCAGATTGGCACTACGTTTACTGGCTTCCTGTCAGCATCCTTCGGAGCTTCGGCCCTCACGCCTGCTTTGATGCCGGTGTTTCGCCATTGGGGAATGAGCACAGCAGCCGCAGATGTCACAGCGACGCTGTTCCTTACACTGGTAATCTCGTATACTTCCATTGTTTTCTCGGAGCTAGTGCCCAAGCGTATCGCCATGCAGCGCACCGAAAAGATTGCGCGCGCTGTGGTTCCGGGAGTTGACGTATTCGCCACCATCTGCACGCCTTTTATTTGGCTGATCTCCAAGCTCACCAACCTGCTTGTGCGCATGCTGGGCTTTGACCCTGACGAAACAGAGTCGGAGGTTTCTGACGACGAGCTGCGCGTTCTGGTGAGCACGAATGCGCGTATTTCAACCGAAGAGCGCAATATTTTGGACGACGTTTTCGACGCTTCTGACACGGTGATTTCCGAGGTGATGCGCCCTCGCGCTGATGTTGCTTTCTTGAAGGCTGATATGGTGTTGGGTGAAGCTCGCGATGCCGTGCATGATATGCCGTATTCGCGCTACCCTGTCATCGGTGAGGATTTTGACCATGTGCGCGGCTTCGTCCATGTGCGTGACATTCTCGATGTTCGCAACGATAAAGCGTCAACGGTGGGCGATGTGATGCGCCCGATCACGTCGATTCCCGGCACTTCCCGCCTGCTGCCAAGCTTGAGTTTGATGCGTAAGAAAGGCCAGCATTTGGCCATTGTGATCGACGAATATGGCGGCACGGACGGCATCGTCACTTTGGAAGACCTCACTGAGGAGCTGATCGGCGATGTTCGTGACGAGTACGACGTGCCTCAGGAGTCGCGCACTGATTCTCGCACGATGAAGAACGGCATCACCCAGGTTGATGGCGCGATGACGATTGAAGATTTCGCTGACCTGACCGGCATTGAGCTGCCGGATGGCCCGTATGAGACGGTGGCTGGGTACTTCCTCGCTCAAACTGGCGCCATGCCAACAATTGGCGACACGTATCACAGCGATGATGGTTACGACATGTCAGTGGTGGCGATGGAAGGCCGTCGCATCATGACGCTTCAGGTTCGTCAGCGCACTCCTGGTGCTGAGGCTACTGCTCAAGCTATCGCCCAGGACGCTCAAGCCTCTTCACCTCAAGCCTCTCAGAAAAAGAACTGAGATTATCACTTCGCTGAGGTATCTCTTCTGCGGCGCCTCTTTAGCAGCGCCTCTTTAGCAGCGCCTCTTTAGCGGCGCCTCGGAGAACTGAGATTATCAGCGCTAGAACAGCTGA
>LHCFJ04200__coassemble_242_pt1 | contig 29380 bp, 19 predicted proteins | sample LHCFJ04200__metabat2_low_PE_002 | metagenome-assembled genome bin LHCFJ04200 | reverse complement strand
TTGGGACGCTAGGGGCTCATATGGCTTCTTTCCAAGATTATCAGCAAGGCCTTTTCGACTTTGACGATGAGGCTCAGCCTTCTTCTGCGGTTGATGAGGCTCCCGCCTCTGGTACTCGCGATGAGGCTCAGCCTTCTTCTGCGGTTGATGAGGCTCCCGATTCTGATACTCGCGATGAGGCTCAGCCTTCTCGCCCAGTTGATGAGGTGCTGGGCGAGCTCAATGGTAGCGATTCTGATATCACTACCTTGGGCGCACTCGATTATCAGCACATGTCACTCGAGCAAGCTCGCCGAGCTCATGATCTGCTTGCTGGTTTCGTCTTGGAAGACCAAAAAGCGTATTACATTGATAACGCTCCGACGAGTTCGGACGCGGCTTTCGATGCGCGGTTGCGCGCTCTTCAACAAGTGGAGAAGCATTTCCCGCAGCTTGATACTGCTGATTCGCCGTCACACATCGTCGGTGGTGCAGGCTTAGAGCAGCTGCTGGAGCGCACGAGCGCCGACAACGTGAATGAAAGTGCCGCCAACGCGAGCGCTGACGCCGTCGACCCGGAGCTCGCCGCCACTGCCGCGAAGAACGACGCACCCACCGAGCAAGAGCGAAGCTCCGACTTCCCCGACATCGAGCACCCCACGCGCATGCTCTCCCTGGACGATGTGTTCAGCATCGAAGAACTGCGCTCCTGGTACGATTCCACTCGCCGCAGCCTCGAAGTGGGGGAGAATGAGCCGCTCGAAATGACCTGCGAGGTCAAAATTGACGGTCTCGCCCTCGACTTGATCTACGAAAACGGAATTCTCACCCGCGGTGAAACCCGCGGTGACGGGCGTATCGGCAAGGATATTACAACCAACATCAAGGCCATCCGTTCCATCCCACAACAGCTCGACGGCTCTCACGCGGACATCCCCGCCTTCCTCGAAGTGCGCGGCGAAGTCTTCCTCACCTTCGACTCCTTCAACGCCATCAACGCCAAGCGCGAGCAGGAAGGAGAGCCAGTGTTTGCCAATGCGCGCAACACGGCCGCAGGAACTTTGATGAATAAGAACGTGAATGTGCTGCGCGAGCGTAACCTTACCTTCTACGCTCACGGTATTGGCGCTATTCAATACAGTGCTGAGGAAAGTGAACGCGGTGACGCCATGCTCGACCAGTCGCAAGCCTATGAACTGTATAAGGCCTGGGGAATCCCCACCTCGCCGCATAACCGCGTGGTGACGAATTTCCAGCAGATCCAGGACATGATCGACTACTACCTCGAGCATCGTTACGACATTGAGCACCCTCTCGACGGCATTGTGGTCAAGGTCAATGATATTTCCCGCCAGCGTGAGCTGGGTGTGACGGCTCGCGCCCCTCGCTGGGGTATCGCCTACAAGTACCCGCCGGAAGAAGCGAACACGATGTTGGAAAACATCATCGTTCAAGTGGGTCGTACGGGACGAGTCACCCCAGTGGCAATCTTGAAGCCTGTGTCGGTAGCAGGCTCGACGGTGTCGCGCGCAACGCTGCATAACGAGCAGGAAATTAAGCGTAAAGGCGTGCTCATCGGCGACTTGATTACCGTTCGCAAGGCTGGTGACGTGATTCCGGAGATTGTTGGCCCGGTGCTGAGCTATCGCGCCAAGCATGCCGATAAGGTTCACGCTTTCACCATGCCCACCGTGTGCCCTAAGTGCGGCACCCCGTTGGTCCAGGAGAAGGAGGGCGACGCCGACTTGCGCTGCCCCAACGCCGAAACCTGCCCGGCACAGCTGGAGGAGAGGCTCATACATTTGGCTTCCCGCAAGGCTTTTGACATCGATTCGATGGGCGAGCAGGTAGCTTTGTGGCTGACCAATCCGGAGGCCAACCGTCCTGACAGCGTCGACTCGTACGACCCGGACACCAAGATTATCAGCGTGGCGAAGGGTTCCGCGCCAGCCGCATACGTGCCCGCGCCAGGCCTGACGCTACCAGCCCCTCAGCAGCCGGTGCTGCGCAATGAAGCGGGCCTTTTCGCCCTCACTAAGGAAATGTTGAAGGACGTGTACAAGTGGGTGGAAATCCCGATTCAGGACGTGTGGGAGGTTGAGGTTGCTCAGCCGGACGGCACGGTCAAGAAGGTCAAGAAGCGCGCCAAGCGTGAGGGTTCAGGCCGCTTCCGCCGCGAGCGTGCCTTCTTCAACGAGGGTAAGCGTCATAAGAATGAGCAGGGTGAGGTTGTTGTTGACCCGCCCACCCCGTCGGCAAACACGGTCAAGCTTTTCGAGCAGCTGCAGCAGGCTCGTCACGCGGAGTTGTGGCGAGTGCTGACGGCTTTGTCGATTCGCCATGTGGGCGATACGAAGGCGCGCGATCTGGAGCGTCATTTCGGCTCGCTGGAGGCTCTCGAAAACGCGAGTAAAGAAGAGATCGCTCAGATTGATGGCATGGGCGAGGAGATTGCGCAGTCGATTGTCGACTGGTTTGCAAAGGCTCATGAGCCAGGCGATTGGCGTTATGATCTGCTCACCAGTTGGAAGCTTGCTGGTGTGGGCTCGGTTTCGTATGAGAATTCGAGTGAGCAGACTTTGGCAGGCCTCACCATTTTGGTCACCGGCTCGATTACGGGCATGACTCGTGAGCAAGTCAAGGAAAGCATTGAGGCTCATGGTGGTAAGGCTTCCTCGGGTAAGCCGTCGAAGAAGACTACCGTCGTGATTACTGGTGAGAACCCCGGAGAGTCGAAGGTGGTGAAGGCTCAGGAGCTGGGCATTCCGCTGATGGGAGAGGAAGCGCTATTTGCCATGCTCGAGCATGGTCCGGCAGGTATTCTGCCGGGGTACGGCGACGCCCCCGCCTCGGGGGATGCGGCCTCGAACCCGGCTAGCGCGGCTAGCGCAGCCAGCGCGGCTAGCCCAACTAGCCAATCGAGCGCGGCTGATGCGAGCGAAGGAGCCGGCGAGTGAGCGAGTTTCGTAAAACTGATTTCCATGCCACTTCCTACCGCAAGCCGGCAGCTGACACCAGCCCACGCCCTGACAAAGCGCCTCACAGTGACGACGCACTGAACAACGCCAGCGCCTCTCGCGGCGCGCGCACGAGCGACTTCGCCCGCGCTGCCAGCGAAGCTGCACACATCCTCGAACCCACAGACGACGCGAAAGCCTATGCCATCGAGCAGCAGGTGTACGCGCGCCTTACTGGTGTGATCGACCCGGAGCTGGGCCGCTCGATTGTCGACATGCAAATGGTCACCGGCATTGACGCGCAACTGCGCCCCGCCGATAGCGACCTCGACCGCCCGGTTCAAGCAGGCCCCAACGATGACGTCTACGATGTGACAATCCGCCTCGAACTCACTGTTTCCGGCTGCCCGCTCACCGAGAAGATTCTTTCTGATATGCAGCAGGCAGTGCAAACCTACCCGGACGCCATTCTCGTTCCGCGCATCTCCGTGTCGGCAATGAGCAAGGAAAAGCTCAGCGGTTTGGTGGAGCGCCTGCGCCAAGCCAGGCGTGAAAACCCGTTCGCACCGAAGGATGGCAGCAGCCCGGACACTCTGATTATCGCCGTGGCTTCGGGTAAAGGTGGCGTCGGTAAATCAGCCGTTGCTGCTAATCTTGCGGCAACCTTTGCGGCTTTAGGCTACAAGACGGCCGCCATCGACGCGGATATTTACGGCTTCTCTCTGCCTGGCATTTTTGGCGTGCGCTCGCGGCCGACTGACCTCGACGGCATGCTGATGCCGGTGGATGCGTGGGGAGTCAAGCTCATGAGCATCGGAATGTTCGCTGGCTCGGATCAGCCGATTTTGTGGCGCGGCCCGCGTTTGCAGCGTTCGCTTCAGCAGTTCCTCTCCGACGTGTGGTGGGATAACCCGCAGGTGATGGTTCTTGACCTTCCGCCGGGAACGGGCGATATGTCGATCTCGGTGGCGCAGATGTTGCCGAGCGCCCGCATTCTGGTGGTCACAACTCCTCAGCCTTCCGCCTCGTCGATTGCTGTGCGCGCTGGCCTCTCTACCCTTCAGCTTCCTGGCAAGGTGGCTGGAGTGGTGGAAAATATGGCTTGGTATGAGCATAACGGCGAAAAGTTGCGCATTTTCGGCGAGGGTGGTGGTGCTCGCGTCGCGCAAAGCCTCACCCAGCAGGTGGGCTACCCGGTCGAGCTACTCGCCCAACTTCCTCTGGACACTGAGATTCGCACTGTTGCTGAGGCGGGCCGCCCGGCGGTGCTCACCGCGGATGGTAGCCTGGCTGACACTGAGCTTGCTCGTAGTTTCGTGCGCATGGCTCGCGCGTTGTGGCAATCTCAGTAAGCTCGATGCCGGCCAGTTTGCTGGGCTGGTGCTGCTGGTATTTCTCCAGATTGTCAGGCTGCGCTTAACCCAACAAGCTCAACTCAGCCTTCTCAAAATCGGCTGCGCTCTTCAGCGCGACTTGCATCAGGCTTGAGCCTTCCAGCGCGTCAGCTGAGGGGCGGACTGCCATAATGCGGCGGTTATCATACGTGGTGACATAGTAGGCAAAATGGCTCATGTCGAGCGCCGCAGAGTAGAGCGTCACCTCAGCCAGGCCTTCACCGTTCACCGTTGCACCAGCAACCATGCTCACCGCATCCAAAATGTGGAAAACCTGCGTGATACTCGCCTCAACGGTGTCGGGACGAGTGGCGTGCTGAACGTGGAAAGCGGCACGGATGAAACGTGAAGCAGCAGTGGAATCTCCCGGAATGCCAATCTGTCCAAAGCCTTGAGCGTTCGGGGCCAGCGACAATGCCGAGCCAGAAGCGCTGAAATTATTCGCAGGCGCAGTAGGGCTCACATGCATGAAGTAGCGCAAATGCTCCAGCTGGAACTCCAAAGGCGGATTATTCGTCAACACTTGCGCAGGGTCATCCTTGAGCTCCAGCCGCTCACCCGTTTGCTCGGCGACGAGGGCCTGGCCAGTGAGGTCGGCGAGGAAGAAATGCAAGTCAGCAACAGGCAAACCCGGCGCAAAAGCATCATCGGTGAGGTAAGCGTCAGCCAACAGCGTACGAGCCTGCTCAACGGTGTGCACATGGGTGAGCACATAGGTGATGAACTCGAAAGACGCGATCCCCAGGCTTGCCGAGCTCTCGCCGCGAGGAACAAAGTGAGCTGAACCAGGGAAGTAGAGGCCAGCCATATACAACCCGGCCTCGTTGATCGCCTCAGCGTATAGGGGTGTATTTCCCGCGGCTGTAGCCATACCGAGCAGCGCTTCATGCTGGGCTAGCTGCTCACCATTGCGGAAGGTGAGGGGAAGGTTACGTGGGGTGAGCACCACACGCTCTGCAAAATGACGGTCGAGGTCGAGATTACGCCCGGCGAAAGTGCCGGCAGGCGTAGGAAACACAAAGGTAGTGCACATAGAAGTAACTTTAGCGCTGTTGTCAGCCACTCGTCCTCTGGCCAGTTCACCTCACTGGTAGGCTCATTCTCTTTTCCTCGTTCTATCGGTGTGTTAATCTCAACTCGGACGCCGCTGCATGCTACACAGGTAGCCGGCTCGCGTTTGGTATTCCTTCGTCGAAAGGCTGACATGAGGCTCTGATGTAGTTCACGCCATCAACTACATGCAAGGAGCTTACTATGTCTATTTCTCCCGTTTTTCGTACTCTTTCCGGCCTTCGCGTCTCACATTTGAGCTTTTCCTACCCTGGCGCAGACCCGCTTTTTGAAGATATTTCCTTCAGCCTTCCTCGCGGCTGGACGGCACTCGTTGGCGACAACGGCCTGGGCAAAACTACGCTGATGAATCTGCTGGTCGGTGCGCTTAAGCCTCAGCAGGGCACGATCACTCCCGCGCCCGAGCAGCTCGTGAGTGCAACTTGCGCGCAGAACAACACGGTAATCCCTGATAATCTTGAGGAATTTGGTGCCGACTGGTCGCGCTCAGCCTTGAATTTACGCGACTTGCTGGGCATTGGCGACGACTGGGCTTACCGGTGGGCCGAGCTTTCGGGAGGCCAGAGGAAACGACTTCAGATTGCCACGACTCTGGCGAAAAATGCCGACCTGGTGATTATCGACGAGCCGACGAACCACGTTGACGAGGAGACGAAGGCCCAGATTATCACTGCCTTGCAGCAGCAGCGCGATGTTGTGGGGCTGATCATCTCGCATGATCGTGATTTTGTGGATGCGCTGGCAGATAACACGCTGATCATGACCCGCGAGCATGTTTCAGCAGGTGCGGGTTCTCTGGGGCGTGGTTCTCAGCGGCGCGCGGTGCTGGGACGTGCGGTGCCAGGGCATAACGTGACGGTGATTCGCCACTATGCGTGCAATTTCAGCGAGGCTCAATCTCAATTGCGCGGCCAGCAGCTGAGCAATGCCGGCAAACTCGAACAGGCGCAAGCTCAAGTAAAGCGCTTAGAAAACCTGAAGCGGGATCGGCAGGCGCAGGTGGCGAAAATCGAGAAGGTGAAAGCTTCGGGTTCGCGCATTGACAGGCATGACCATGATGCTATCCGACGCTTACAAACGGCGAAAATGATGGGTGTGGATGCGTGGGCGTCGGCGGGAGCTCATCAGGTGGATGCGAAGCTTCAGGCAGCGCAACAGGCTCTGAGCCAGGTGAGTGTTGCTGCGAAACGGTATGACGCTCAGTTGGAAGCGCTCATGCGCAGCATTGAGCCGAGCTCGCGAGCAGTAGTGGCGAGCGTGGAACGCGATTTTCTCTGTGACGTTTTTCTCCGTGACGTTGATCAGGGGAGTGCCGCTACTGGGCAGACGAAGCTCACCGTGAGTGCGCAGGAGCATATTGGCATTATCGGGCGCAACGGCGCAGGCAAAACCACGCTGCTGGAGCAAATGAATGCTGCTATCAGCTCTGGTATTTCTGCGTACTATTTGCCGCAGGAGATCAGCGAGGAAGAAAGCCAGAAGAGCGTGAACACAGTGCTCGATTTGCCGACTGAGCTCAAAAGCCAGGTGCTCACTGCTGTGGCAAGCCTCAATGCTGACCCCGATAAGCTGCTCACGGGTAAAACACCATCGCAGGGAGAAGTGCGCAAACTGCTGTTGTGCATGGCATTGGTGTGTGATCGCCCGCAGCTGATCTTGCTGGATGAGCCGACGAATCATCTGGATATTTCCAGCACGGAAGCGTTGGAGCAGGCGTTGGCGGCGTACCGTGGAGCGCTTGTCGTCGTCTCGCATGATCACCGTTTCCTGCGCGCCTGCACCACCACTACTTGGACTGTTCGCGACGGCCAAGTGGAGTAAAGCGGGCGGGGGAGCCTGCGCGGCCACAGAGGTTCTTTCGACGCAGTTGAGCACTGGCCTGAGAGCAAGCTGCGGCGAGAGCAACAAAAAACGGGAACCGGCATTGCCGGTTCCCGCAATCGCGCTGGTAATCTACTGCGCTGTTAATCTCAAGAAACGAGACGCTAGCAAGCTCAAGCTTGCCAGCAGGCGCGACTCACAGAGTGAAGTAAGTCTCGTACTCCTTAGGAGTTGGCAGAAGCTGCTGCTCAGCAATCTCAGCACGCTTGATCTCCACCCAGGTTTCAATGAGGTCAGGAGTGAACACATTGCCCTGAGTCAGGAAGTCATGGTCGCGCTCCAACTCGTCCAAAGCCTCAGAGAGCGAGCCAGGAACAAGCTTGATGCCCTTGAGTTCCTCAGGAGGCAGCTCATAGAGATCCTTATCCACTGGCTCTGGTGGGTCGATGCGGTTCATAATGCCATCGAGGCCAGCCATCAGCTGAGCGGAGAAGCCCAAGTATGGGTTGCAGGTTGGGTCAGGAACGCGGAATTCCAGACGCTTGTTCTTTGGCGAGTTACCAGCCAGAGGAATGCGGATGGCGGCAGAACGGTTACGAGCCGAGTACACCAAGTCGACAGGAGCCTCATAGCCTGGCACCAAACGACGGTAAGAGTTGGTCGTTGGGTTGGTGAAGGCGAGCACTGCACCAGCGTGGTGGATCAGGCCGCCAATATACCAGCGAGCGATGTCAGAAAGGCCAGCGTAACCTTCCTCGGAGTAGAACAGCGGCTTGCCGTCCTTCCACAGGGACTGATGGCAGTGCATGCCAGTGCCGTTCTCACCTGGGATTGGCTTTGGCATGAAGGTGACGACCTTGCCGTTCTCAGCAGCAGTGTTACGCACCACATACTTGTACTTCATCAAGTCATCAGCAGCGTGAGTCAGAGTGTTGTACTCGTAGTTGATCTCCTGCTGAGCATCAGCAACCTCGTGGTGAGCGCGCTCGAGCTTCAAGCCCACCTTGGTGAGGTTGGAGACCATGTCGTCGCGAACATCCTGGTTGTGGTCGATCGGGGCAAAGGGGAAGTAGCCGCCGTCAGCCTTCTGCTTGTAGCCGCGGTTGGGCACAGAAGGGTTATCGGCAGAGTCGAAAGGCTTGCCGGAGTTCCAGGAAGCTTCAGCGGAGTCGACTTCGAAGAAGGAACGGTGTGCGGAAACATCGTAGCGAACGGAGTCAAACAGGAAGAACTCTGCTTCAGGAGCAAAGTAAGCAGTATCTGCGATGCCAGTGGAACGCAGGTAAGCCTCTGCCTTGGTGGCCACTTGGCGTGGGTCACGAGAGTAAGGAGCGTCGGTCACTGGGTCGACCACGGAGAAGAAGATGTTGAGCGTCTTGTGCTTGCGGAATGGATCGACGTAAGCAGTGTCAAGGTCAGGAATCAGCTTCATATCAGAATCGTTGATCTTCTGGAAGCCGGTGATAGAAGAACCATCGAAGAACATGCCACGAGTGAAGCCCTCATCGAGCATCTGTTCGCTTGGCACGTTGAAGTGCTGCTGAACGCCCAACAGATCGGTGAAACCGACGGACACGTATTCGATGTCGTTATCTTGAATGAATTGGGCCAGATCAGCCTCAGTTGAGATACCGTTCACAACAGTTCCTTTCGTTGGTAACGTTTTCATTCTAATAAGTCAGGTTTCCTGCTCCGCGCGTTTTGGTTACGTCTCTATTTCCGTTTGCTAAATTCCTCGGTTCTCTCACGTTACGAACAAAATTTCTCAAGATTATCAGCGAGCGCACATCGGCTCCGCCCGCGCCGGTCGTTTCGCATGCGGGCTGTTCGCGCAGGCCAGCCGGAGGGGCCCGCGCTATTCGCACGGGGAGAGCTGCCGCACTGATAATCTGGGGCAATTGGGACAACAAAAAAGCCCCTCCTAACGGAAGGGCTTCGTAATTTACGTTTTCAGTGGCTGACTACTGCTGGCTGTTACTGGCAGTTCAGCGCATCATACGACGGCTGATCTTCAAACGCTTCGGGTCAACAGAGCGAGGCATTTGCTGCTGCTGGGTTTGAAGAGAAGTGATGCGGCCATTGAGCTGGTCAAGCTCCGTCTTGCTCATCACAATCTTCTTCTTAATCACCGTGCTGCGCAGCTTACGCAAAGGAGTCTGGCCTTCGCCGTTGCCCACGAAAATACGGTAGACAGGGATCTGCGAACCTGGGGTCACGCGGTGAATGGCGGCCTCTAAACGGTTCATTTCACGAGTCAAACGCTGCTTATTGCCTTCGCCGATCAGGAAAACGCCTGAACGACCGGTGCCTTGCCACACGCCATCCTTGGTCTTGCGGTCGAACCACACCGGAGCTTCATCGAAGTTGTAACCGCTCTTGTTAATCGAGCGCAGAACGGCGGAAGAAGCACCAGGCTGGCCTTCCATGCGAGCGTAACCCACCGAGTCGGCGATCCTCGTCAGAACGATGGTGGCGATCATGACGCCCAGGGTGAGGGACAGAACCATGGAGAAGATCCACCAAATCCATCCCGAGTGGGTGGCGATGTTGAAGGCGATCATCAACAGCACAGGCAGCAGAACGGAGAGGACCAGCCACACTGGCAGATCCTTACGATCCTTGGATGCGAATTGGTAAACCTGGATAACTTGCTTAGCGGTCTGGAACCGATCCTTCTTTGCACCCTTGGTCGACTTGGTGTCGCGTGCCATTGTGCCTCCCGGCGTGTAAAAACAATAATCAGGTGTTCATTCTACTCGCAAACGGAGAAAACAGGCTGATAATCTCAAGCAATCCTTGCGAGCTCAAGCCCTTCTGCGCAAGCTCAAGCCCCTCGAGCTTAAGCCCCTCGAGCTTACCGGCTATGAAGCGGCCTGCCATCTGCCTTGAGCAAAGCTTCGCCCAAAGTTTCTGAGAAAGTGGGGTGAGGGTGGATCAGAGCCGAAGCTTCGTGCACGCCAACGTGGTTACCCACCAGCTGCTCGGCCTCAGCGACCAGCTCAGTGACGTGCGGGCCGACCATCTCAACGCCCAACACGACGCGCTTGCCAGGCTCTTGTTCGCGAATGCCGCTGACCACGGTGATCGTGCCGGCAGTCTGGCTCATGAAAACGCGAGCGTTACCCATCATCGGAAGGCTCGTCTCCTGAATTTCAGAGAACTGAGGGTTGGCCTTCGCCTCTTCACCCGAGTAGCCAACCTGCGCAATCTCAGGCTGAGAGAAGGTGACGGAAGGGACGTTGTGGTCGTCCACTGGCTCGCTATCCAGCCCGCAAATCGTTTCAGCAACGCAGATTCCCTGGGCAAAAGCGCGATGGGCGAGCTGCTTACCTGGCGTGATGTCGCCCACAGCCCAGACGTGCTCCACCGAGGTGCGCCCGTAAGGGTCGGTGACCACTAAACCTTGGGCATCGAGATTAACACCGAGCTTGCTCATCCAAGGCTGTGCAGTGTTCGGCACGCGTCCCTTTGCCACCAGCGCAAACTGAGCGGTAAGAGTGACCGTCTGCTCGCCGCCTTCCGGAGCTTTCGCCGTCGGAGGGATCGGAGTGTGCGTGGTCGAGTCAGGGGAGCTGTAGCGCACGGTGACCGACTGGTTGTCACCTTCCGTGAGGGAGTGCAGGTCGACGCTTGTGTGAATGTGGATTCCGCGGCGCTTCATTTCGCGAGCCATGAGGGCGGAAATGCGGCGCGAACCGCGAGGGAAGATGCGTGGCGAGGTCGCCAAAATGGTGACGTCTGCGCCTTGCGAGCTCCACAAGGTGGCAAATTCCAGGCCGATCGGTCCAGAGCCCAAAATGACGACGGAGTGAGGGATCTGCTGCAGGTTCATCGCGTCGGTCGAGTCGAGGATGGCCTTGTGTGAAATCGGAACGCCGTCGAGTTCGCGCGGGTGTGAGCCGGTGGCGATGATGATGTCGGTGGCATGCAAGTGAAGGATGGGGTTAGCTTGACCGGCATCCTCAGCTTGGCCTTGGTCGGCAGTCTGGCCGCTAGCCTCGCCGTCAGCCTGCCCCTCACTCTCGCTTTGGCCCTGCGGCAAATGCAAGGTGAGCTGATGCGGCTGCGTCACCTCCGCCCGGGCTTGCACAAACGTGACCTTGCGCGCATGCAACAGCTGTTCCAAGCCGGAAGTCATCTGTTCAATGGTGGCTTCCTTATAGCTGACCAGACGGCCAAAGTCGAAGGATTTCAGCTCGTAATCCATGCCCATCGCTGCAGCATTATCGGCTAAATGGCGCACTTCTGCGGCGCGCAGCAACGCCTTGCTCGGAATGCAACCCTCGTGCAGGCATACGCCACCAGGGCGAGCGTCCTCTTCGATGAGAACGACAGATTTTCCGAGCTCCGCCAGGCGCAGTGCCGCAGAGTAACCGCCGGTACCAGCACCAATGATGGCAACATCGAAATGCTGATTTTCGCTGACATGGTCTACGAGCATGAAGTCTCCTCCATACGCTGTGGCCGCAGGTTCAGCTTGGGCTTCGAGAAAATTGCTGGAGCATGCGGGCGCAGTTGTGTGCTTAATCACCGTTCATTATACAAAAAGTGCTGGGCTCCTCTCTGAGCTCAGCACTCTGCGAACTTTGTGTAGTTTACTTGTCATTGCTTGAGATTATCAGCCCGCTCACTTCACCTCGTAAGCTGACTTCCACCCCAAGCTGCGCTTATCAGCGCGGCCATTCGCCGCGCTTGGCAGAGCGTGGCTTAGGAATACGCCAACGGCGCACATTCATGGCTCGCGTCACCGCGTAGGAAGCGCAACGAGCGGCCTTGATCTTATCCGTGCCAAACTTGGCGACGAGCTGTGGCTTCAAACCGTGCAACCACATGACGAACATATCGACGATGGCGGCGAGCATGTACACGTACATGAGAACAACCACGACGAAGGAGAGAATGGCCAGCTGAGGAATCATGCCGAAAATGAAGGCGATGACGATGCACACCAAGCACACCGGCAGGAACCATTCGGCCAAGTTGCGGCGAGCGTCAACGTAATCGCGCACGTACACGCGAATAGGAAGCTGCTCGGCGCGAGGCATATTGCGCAGGTCGCCTTGCTCCATGGCTTCATATTGACGATCCTGACGGGCGCGAAGCCTCTTCTTCTCTTCCTTATAGCGAGCTTTACGCTCTTCGTTGGTAGGAACGAGAGGGCGATATTCCTTGGCCTGAGCCTGCTTACGGCTCGGAGTTGGCCTGCCCTTACCGCCTTGCTTGGCAGACGCCTGTGGCTGCTCGGCTTCGGCCTTTTTGCTCTTAAACGGATTCCATGTCATATGTCATGATGATACGGTCGGGTATTGACCCAGCGGCAGGTGTAACTGGTGTAATTCCGCGCCTTTGAGTCATAACAAGAACGCAGCAACGAAGGAGGAGAGCTTCGATGCAGTTGGAAAACGTCGAACAACTGAAAGCTCGTGTGGATGAGGAATGGCAAGCTGTTCTGGACATGTTGAGCGAAAAGATTGCCATTGGCTCTGTTTCCGCGAAGGGCATTACTGCAGAGCATATGCGTCGCTCTGCTGAGTTTGTTGCCTCCATGATGCGCGAGGTGGGTGTGGATGCTCATGTGGAGCAGTCCACCAACCCGGATGGCACTCCTGGTGCTTTTGAAGTGATCGGTGAAAAGCATGTTTCTGACGATGCTCCTACCGTTTTGCTGTACGCTCACCACGATGTTCAGCCTGTTCCTGACCCTTCCGTGTGGGATACCGACCCGTGGAAGGCAACGGTGAAGGGCGACCGCCTCTATGGTCGCGGCTCTTCGGATGATGGTGGTGGCTTGGCCATTCACCGCGGTGCAATCGGCGCTTTGGCTGATGAGCTGGGCGTCAACATCAAGGTGTTCTTCGAGGGTGAAGAGGAAATGGGTTCGGAATCCTTCATCCCATTCATCACCGCGCATAAGGATGATTTCGCCGCCGACGTCATCATCGTGGCCGATTCGGGTAACTATTCTGCTGAAATCCCATCGCTGACCACCTCTCTTCGTGGTGAAGCGGAATGCGATGTGACGGTTCGCGTTCTCAACCATCCTGTGCACTCTGGCCAGTATGGTGGCCCCATTCTCGATGCGAACACCACGGCAGCTCTGCTGATTTCGAGCATGTATGACGAGAAGGGCAATGTTGTCGTTCCTGGTGTCAAGAGCCAGGAGGTTGTGGGTGGCCTTCAGCGCGACCTCGACGAGAAGACTTTCCGTCATGACTCTTCTGTTGTTGACTCCTATACTTTCGCTGGCGAAGGCTCTTTGGCTTCTCGCTTGTGGGTGAAGCCGTCGATTTCTGTGATCGGTTTTGATGCTCACCCGGTGGAGGGCTCCTTCAACGTGATTGCTGAGACCGCTCGTTTCCGCTTGTCGATGCGCGTTGCTCCAAGCCAGAACCCTCAGGAAGCTCTCGATGCGTTGACTGATTTCCTGGTTTCTCACGCTCCATTTGGCGCGCAGGTGAGTGTCAAGCCGATTGCTGCAGGTTCGGGTTGGGCTATGGATATGAGCACGGATGTTGCTCAGGATGCGGAAGAGGCTATGCGTGTGGCCTTCGGCACTGACCCGATTAACAAGGGTGAAGGCGGCTCCATCCCGTTCATTCCTGAGCTACAGAAGCTGTACCCGCAGACCAAGGTTTTGGTGACTGGCCCGGAGGACCCGATGAGTAACGCTCATAGCCCGAACGAGTCCATCTCCCTGTCTGGTTTGAAGAAGAACATCTTAACGGAGGCTCTCTTCTTGCAGGCTTTGGCTCGCAACTAGGCTCAACTCCTCTCTTGCCATAATGGCTTATGCAATGGTTTGAGATTATCACTGCGCATTGGTGCACGCCCGCATGACATCACCGAGTATGATGCGCGAGCGAGTATATGCAGGTGCGCATGCTCAGGCGGTACGGCGGCTCGTCGTACCGCCTTTTGCGTTGTGGCAATCTTGCGTTGTGGCAATCTTGCGTTGTGGCAATCTTGCGTTGTAGCAATCTTGCGTGATGGCAATCTTTTGTTCTGTCAATCTCATTGTGTAGGCTTCGAGGTGACACGGGAGGTTTCGTTCCTCATGCCATGTACAACCAGCAGTCGGCGTCGCGCAAAAGCGACGAGGCATGCGGTAGCAAGGCGTATGAGGTTCGGGAATCTGAGAAGGGCCTGGAGCCCAACCGATAGAACGTAACGGGTAATACCGAGACGGACCGTCAATCCCGTGCCCGGACTAACCACGGGGTTGAACGGGCATAAGAGCGCAGAAGCTCTTTCGCCTTTTGATTCCATGGATTTTATCGAAAGGCACAAAGTGAGTACAACACAAGAATCTGCAACTTCTGCATCCGCATCGTCCGCAGCAACCGCTGTCAGCACCCCGCGCTCTCTTCGCTGGCGCGTTGTCGACATCGCCGTAGCATCGGTGGTCGGCGTCGTTTCCGCATTCATCTTCTGGGCAGCTGTTTTCGTTTATGACTTCTTGGGTGGCCCTCTGGAAGGCGCACTGCCCGGCTTGTCTGGCCTGCTCAACGGTTTGTGGCTGTTCGCCGGCCCTCTCGCGCTGATCATCGTGCGCAAGCCTGGTGCAGCAATTTACGCCGAAATCGTCGCTTCTGTTCTCGAAGCTTTGATGGGCAACCAGTGGGGTATCGAAACTCTCTACATCGGCTTCATTCAAGGCCTCTTCGCTGAGCTCGCCTTCCTCTTCTTCGCTTATAAGGTGTGGAACGTTGCTGTTGCCACGCTTTCTGGCACTCTGGCTGGCTTGGGCTGCTGGGGCTATAGCTTCTTCACCCACCTTCAGGCCATCAATTGGAACGGCTCGTACGGCTTGGCAAACCTCGTCACCACGCTGATCTCTGGCGCACTGCTCTCCGGCATCGCCATGTGGTACTTGGCTCGAGGCTTGGGTCGCACCGGTGCTCTCGACCAGTTCGCTTCTGGCCGTGAGGTCCACAAGGCCTGAGTTTCTTGAGATTATCAGAGCGCCTCATCGCCCGGGCCGCTGCGCTCAGGCGCTGTTGCTCTGACTTTTTTGAGCTGTTATGCACAGAGAGGTGAAAGAGAGCATGGTTGATTCAACCCCACACGCTCAGTCGATTACATTTTCGCAGTGGAGCTATCGCTATGCTTCTCGGAGCACCTTCTCTGTGCATAATTTTTCTTTACATATTGAAGCTGGTCAGCGCGTGCTGTTGCTGGGAGCATCAGGAGCAGGAAAATCCACGCTGATGGCTGCTATGGCTGGCCTCGTCGGCTCCTCACAAGCAGGAGAGGATGAGGATGGTGGAATCTCCCAAGGTGAGATTCGCATTGGTCAGCTTCCTGCCCGTCAGGCGGTGGGCACAGTTGGCCTTATTTTGCAGGACCCTGATGCTCAAGCTGTTTTTGACCGTCTCGCCGATAACGTCGCCTTTGGCCCAGAAAACTTGGGTGTAGAGCGCGAAGAAATTTGGAAGCGCGTGGACCACAGCCTCGCCGAAGTGGGTATGGGCTCGGTGGAACACGACCGCTCGATTTTGCACCTTTCCGGTGGCCAGATGCAACGCGCTGCACTCGCCGGAGCGCTCGCCATGCAGCCCAGCGTTTTACTGCTTGACGAGCCAACTGCTAATTTGGACCCTTCCGGTGTGCAACAGGTGGTGAAAGCAGTTCACCACAGTGTTGAAGCGAGTGGTGCGACCATGGTTTTGGTGGAGCACCGTGCAGACCCGTGGATGGATATGCTCGACCGCGTAGTGATCGTGGCGCGCAATGAGGAAGGCGACACCTGCATTCTCGCTGATGGAACGCCTTCTGCCGTGTTCTCCCGCACGGATATCGACTGGGATGCCTGTGGTATTTGGGTTCCCCGACAATTTGCGGCTTCTTCTGCAGCTTCACTGGCTTCGCCAACTGATGCCACTTCTGCCACTTTGCCGGAGCGCTCGGCAGACGTGCCACAGGCGCCTTCGCTCGGTTCGGCTACGAGCCACACTCTCGTTACCCGTGCAGCCGCACAACCTCACGCCATCCTGCAAACGCACGACCTGTCCATTGGCCGCGGCGAGGAAGTGTACGCGTCCCACATCAATCTGCGCATTTACCCGGGCGAAGTTACCGCGCTAGTAGGGGAGAACGGCGTGGGAAAATCCACGCTCGCCCTCACTTTGGCAGGCCTGCTCAAACCACTGGCTGGCCAGGTGCAGGCCAGCGAAGAACTCAGAATTGCGCAGGAGAAGAGCAAGAAGAGTGGCAATCTTGTGCCGAACTCAAGCTGCCCGCAAGAGTGGAGCTCGACGCAACTGGCCGCCAGAATTTCCTACGTTTTCCAAAACCCTGAGCATCAGTTCGCCACCAACTCGGTGCTGCGCGAGGCGCAACTCGGCCCGCTGCGTATTGGAATGAGCGAGGAACAGGCTCGTGCCCGCGCCGAAAAACTGTTGGAACGCTTCGGATTATCAGCGTATAAAAATGCGAATCCGTACACGCTTTCCGGCGGCGAAAAGCGCCGCCTTTCTGTGGTTTCGTCACTTGCTGCCGCTCCGCGCGTGCTGATTTTGGATGAGCCGACTTTCGGCCAGGATAAACGCACGTGGGCGCATATGGTGGCGATGATTCGTGACCTGGCGCACGATGGCATTGCCATTGTGGTGGTCACGCATGATGAGGACCTTGTCGAGCAGCTCAACGCCCGCGTGGTGCGCCTGGCGGTGGAGGGGACTGCGCCAGCGGAGCCTTCTGAGCCAGCAGAGCTCGCTGGGCCTTCCCAACAAGCCAGCTCTTCCCAGGCCGATGAGCCAACTCAGCCCGCGCAGCGCGCGCAACAATCCCAGCGCGCGACCATCGCCCAGCCGGTCGCCGAAATCTCTGTGACTGCCGTCGAAGAGCGAGTCGAAAAGCGCAAGCCAACGAGCCCCAGCCCGGTGCTTGCCGCACGCAACCCGGCTTTCCGCTTCATTGCCGCCATGCTCGCGAGCATCCCGCTTGTACTCTCCCTCGACCCGGTGTCCGCCGGTATCGCCACCCTCGCCGAGCTCATCGTATTCCTGATGATCGGCTACCGCCCGTGGGAGATTATCAAGCGCATTTGGCCTCTCTTCCTCGCCTCGCCGAGCGCTTTGGTTTCCGTGATTCTCTACGGCAAAGTCGGTGGCCAGGTGCTGTGGCAGTGGGGGCCGGCCATCGTATCGCAGCAGTCGCTGTGGCTCGCGTTTGCCACTTTTTTGAGGATTTTCGCCATCGGTATGCCCGCTATTGTGCTGATCGCCGGCATCGATGCGACTGATTTAGCCGATAGTTTGAGCCAACAGCTGCACTTCTCCGACCGTTTCGTTTACTCCGGATTAGCAGGAATGCGCCTCTTCTCCGTGATCTCGGACGACTGGGCTGCGCTCAGCCTCTCTCGCCGCTCGCGAGGTTTGGCCGACCAGTCCGCCGTCAAACGCTTCTTGCCGCAATGCTTCGCCCTGCTCGTCCTCTCCATTCGTCGCTCGACCACCCTCGCTGTTGCCATGCAAGCGCGCGGTTTCGGTGGTACGACAAAGCGCACGCATGCGCGTATTTCTCGTGTCACGGGCCTTGATGGGGCGATGCTTGCCATAAGCCTCTTCATTCCTCTCGCCTCTTTGCTCGCCGCCGTGTTTGCTGGCACCTTCGCCTTCTTCGGAAACGCTTAGCGGGAAGCTTTCTGGCAAGGCCCTCGAGGGTGCCGCGCTGGCAATCCACTTCACCAGATACCCTTGAAGTTATGCCTTTTAGCCAGCAGTTTATGGACAATCCGAAAGCCGACCGCGTCAAGCGAGTGGCCAGTTTGCGCCAAGCTTCTGTTCGCCGCCGCTTGGGTCTCTTCCTCGTCGAAGGCCCGCAAGCAGTGCGCGAGGCGGTGGCGTATATGCCGCAACGTGTGCACGACGTCTACATTGATACCTCGCACAACCCGCATGATGACATTATTTCCTCGGCTCTCGAAGCGGCCAACCCGATCTACCTGCACCACGTGTCGACCAAGGTGATGGAAGCGATCAGCCCGGACGCGCAGTCTATCGCAGCCGTGGTGAGCTCTGAAGGTTTGATCCGCACTCTGGACGATATTGACCTCAACCCGCTGAACACTGAATTTTCCGAGATTGGCAGTACGAGTAGTGACAATCTCGAGAAAAACTACCAGCCGCAGACGGACCTGATTGTCGCCTGCTGGCAGGCCAGAGACCCAGGAAATGAGGGCACGCTGATTCGTACCGCCGACGCGAGCGGATGCAGGGCCATCATTCTCGTCGACGACTCCGCCCACCCGCTCAACCCGAAAGTGGTGCGCAGTTCCGCTGGCTCGCTCTTCCACATTCCGGTTATTCAAGCCAGCACGGAAGAGTTCTTCGCTTGGGCCGAGAAACATAGCCTGCCAATCTGGGCGGCAGATATTCATGGTACGCAAGAGCACGCGCCTTACGACTTGGTGACTGTGCTGGCCGATCGCAATTCTGAGCTCGTCAAGCCTGCTGCAACACCGATCATGCTGTTTGGCAACGAGGCTCGCGGCCTGCCAACCGAGATTGTGGAGCGTGCCTCAAGAGCGGTGATGATTCCGTTGTATGGTTCCGCTGAGTCGCTGAATTTGGCGATGAGCGGAGCGGTGATGATGTATTCCATCGCCATGGCTCAACACCAAGGCTGAGCCGCCTCGCCTGTGACGCGTCGGTGTCGGGCTACGTTGAAAGAATAAACAAGGAATAGCTCTCAGCCCGCATGTTCAGCGTGCGAGGAAGAGCAATGAAAATCTGAAACTTGAAATGCGATGAGGAAAAGGGGCCTTCGTGACTAACGAAGCTGAATTCGACAAAGAGCGGGTTACCGCCCAGATCGCCGAAGCTGTCCAGGCAATTGAAGACGCCCAGTCGTCGAGCGCCTTACGCCAACTGCGTGACGAGTATGTGGGTAAGAATTCCGTTCTCGCTCGCGCTTCCCAGGCAATCGGCAAACTGCCTAATGACCAGAAGAAGGAAGCCGGCCAGCTGCTTGGCCAGTTGCGTGCAGAATTTGGTCGCGCTTTCGGTGCTCGTGAGGCTGCCGTCAAGAAAGCGGAAGAAGAAGCCAAGCTCGCCGCAGAAAAGGTGGATGTCACCCTTCCTGTGGAACGCCACCCACTCGGCGCTCGCCACCCACTGGCCGCACTGACCGAGGATATTCAAGACTTCTTCGTTTCCATGGGCTGGCAGATTTCCGAAGGCCCGGAAATCGATTCGGAGTGGTACGACTTCGACGCTTTGAACTTTGGACCTGACCATCCAGCACGCCAAATGCAGGACACCTTCTACGTCAAGGGTGATAAGGCTCGCGACGCAGCAGGCTTCGTCGGCTCCAACATGGTGTTGCGCACGCAAACCTCCTCCGATCAGGTGCGCGGCCTCATCCAGCGTGGTGTGCCGTTGTACATGGCCTGCACGGGCCGTGTTTTCCGCACCGACGAGCTCGACGCTACCCACACTCCTGTGTTCCACCAGTGCGAGGCTCTCGCCGTGGATAAGGGCCTGACCATGTCCGACTTGAAGGGCACTTTGGACGCTTTGGCAGTTGCCATGTTCGGCCCAGAGGCCAAGACTCGCTTGCGTCCGTCCTACTTCCCGTTCACTGAGCCATCTGCTGAGATGGATTTGTGGTTCCCCGATAAGAAGGGCGGCCCAGGCTGGATCGAATGGGGTGGTTGCGGTATGGTCCACCCGAATGTTCTGCGTTCGGCCGGTTTGGACCCTGACGTGTACACCGGTTTCGCTTTCGGCGTGGGCATCGAGCGCGCTTTGCTGCTGCGCCACGACATTAACGATATGCACGACTTGGTTGAAGGCGATATTCGCTTCAGCAAGCAGTTCGCGATGGGAGAGTGAGTAATGCCAATCGTTGATATTGACTGGCTCAAAGAGCATGTTGACGTTCCTGCAGACCTCACCGTCGAGCAGCTGAGCCAAGACCTCGTTCGTATCGGTCTGGAAACCGAAACCATTCACCGCTCTTCCGTGACCGGGCCTGTGGTGGTTGGCCGCATCGTTGACTTCGTCAAAGAGCCGCAGAAGAACGGCAAGACAGTGTCGTGGTGCCAGGTCGATTGCGGTGAAGAGCACAACGTGAAGGAAGAGGACGGTACCACTCGTTTGCGCGGCATCATTTGCGGCGCTCCGAATGTGGAGAAGGACGCCTTGGTGGTGGTCGCTCTTCCTGGTGCCGTTCTTCCTGGTGACTTCGCCATTTCTGTGCGCAAAACCTACGGCCACAAGTCGGAGGGTATGTGCTGCTCCGCCCGCGAGCTGGGCATGGGCGATGACCATCACGGCATTATCTTGCTGCGCGGAGAGGGCTTCTCTCAGGAGGAGTTGAAGAATATCAAGCCTGGCGATGATGCGCTGAGCTTGCTTCACCTCAACATTCCAACGCTTGAGATTAACATCACGCCAGATCGCGGCTACGCCTTCAGCTACCGCGGTGTTGCGCGCGAATATCACCACTCCACCGGCGAGCCTTTCACCGACCCTATTCCTGAACTTGCCGCTCAGGCTCCTCAGGTTGAGGCAGGCCACCAGGGTGATGTTGAAGCTGCCATCGAGGATGACAACCCTATCCACGGTGTGGTGGGTTGCGACCGCTACTACCTGCGCGCAGTGCATGGTTTCGACCCGAATGCAAAGACGCCAAACTGGATGCGTCGCCGCCTGATTCGCGCCGGTGTTCGCCCTCACACTTTGGCTGTGGACGTCACCAACTACGTCATGCTCGACTTGGGTCAGCCTTTGCACGCTTACGACTTGGATAAGCTCGTCCCACCGATCGTGGTTCGCCGCGCTCATGAGGGCGAGAAACTCGTCACTTTGGATGGTGATGAGCATGTGTTGAGCGTGGAAGACCTCGTCATCACTGATTCTCCGAATGGTGAGCGTTCCTCGCGTATTCTTGGCCTTGCCGGTGTGATGGGCGGCCAGTATGGCGAAATCACTGCTGACACCAAGAATATTTTGGTGGAGTCGGCTCATTTCGACACGGTTTCCATCGCTCGTACTGCTCGTCGCCACAAGCTTCCTACCGACGCTTCGCATCGTTTCGAGCGCGGTGTGGATTATGCGATGCAGCCAGCTGCAGCTCAGGATGCTATTCACCTTTTGACTCGCTATGGCCAGGGCGTTGCTTCTGATAATCCAACGGACCTCAACACTACGAAGGAGCCGCAGCCGATTGCCTTCAAGGTGGGCGAGGTGAAGCGCCTTGCTAATCTCGATACCTCTACTGAGGATATTGCCGCCATTTTGGAGGATATCGGTTGCACGGTTGCTGGCGGCGGTAACGGTACCTTTACTGTCACACCTCCAACCTGGCGTCCAGACCTCACCATCGCTCCTGACCTGGTGGAGGAAGTAGCTCGCCTGGTTGGTTATGACAAGATTCCGACTCGTATTCCGTCGGTTCCTGTGGTGAACCCTGGTTTGACGCCATTCCAGGCTCGTCAGCGTAAGGTCGCTGCAACGCTTGCTGAAGCTGGTTTGGTGGAGACGCTCAGCTACCCGTTCGTCGGTGAGAAGGACTTTGAGGAGTTCGCTCTCAACGCCGAGCAGGTGAAGGGCGAGTCGGTTGAGGTGCGTAACCCTCTGGCTGGAGATCGTCCGTTCATGCGTACGAACCTTCTCTATACTTTGGCTCGCACTGCTCAGCGCAACCTGCGTCGTGGCATGCGTAACGTCCAGATTTATGAGATTGGTCACGTGTACCGTCAGGATCCTCACGCTCCTGCCATTCCTGCTCTGCCTGGTTCGGTCAAGCCAAGCGAGGACCAGCTCAAGGCTTTGGAAGCTGGCCTTCCTGCTCAGCCGTTGCAGGTTGCTGCTGTGCTGACTGGTGAGGCTGTTGCCCCCGGCTGGTGGAAGGATTCTCGCGCTATCGACTGGTCGGATGCTGTTGCTCTGGCTCGTCGAGTGGGCGAGCGTATTGGTGCGCAGCTGAGCATGGCAAGCCTTGATGAGGCGACGAACTTGCCATCTGATTTCAATGCGGGCACCTGGCATCCAGGCCGTACTGCAGTGGTGAGCTTCAACGGTGTTTACCTGGGTGTTGCCGGTGAGCTCCACCCTGAAGTGAACAAGACTTTGGGCTTGCCGGAGCATTCCGCTGCCTTCAACCTCGACTTGACGGCGCTGTTCGACACCTTGTCGCTGCAGCCACTGCAGGCCAAGCCGATTTCTACCTTCCCGCCAGTTCGTGAGGATCTGGCCTTCATGGTGGAGGAGAAGGTGAGCGCTCAGCAGCTGATTGACGCCATTCGTCGTGGTGGTGGTGAGGCTCTGGAGTCTGTCGAGCTCTTCGATGTGTACCGTGGCTCTGACTTGGGTGAAGGCAAGAAGTCCTTGGCCTTCTCGGTGGTGTACCGTTCTGATTCTCAGACTCTCACCGCAGCCCAGGCGAAGGAGATTCGCGCTGCTATCGTCGCGCAATGCGAGAAGGACCTCAACGCCGTTCTGCGCGTCTGATGCGCGGCTTGTTGCGCGCTTGACATGCGCGGCCTGAGTTGCGCGGCTCAGCGGCTTCGCTGGTAGGTTTATACGCCCGTTTGCTCGGCACTGGTAATCTGGGGAGATTATCAGCATGCTCAGTAAACGGGCGGTTTTTTTATCAGCAAGCGTCCAGCGAAGTTTCATAGGATACTGGTATTTTGTAAGGGTTGGCTCTTAGTGTCAGAAGTGAATTCTGAGCGAAGTGGAAAGGGGAGCTATGTCGGATAATGAGAATCTCAACCCAGTGAAGGGTGATTCGGGAGAAACTCCTCGTAATACTGATCTCAACAATGCTGAGCAAACAAGCGCTGAGCAGACGGGTGCTGAGCAGGGTGGCGTTCAACAGGCTGAAAATTCTGCGCCGGCTGCTACCCACGATGACGTTCCTCAGGCGGCCGTGCCTCAGAATGCTGCTGCCAGCGAGCCTCATCTGGCCGAGCACAATGTTGAGCACAATGCTGAGCACAGTGCCGAGCAGCAGGACGAGCGCGTGGACTTGGGCCGCTTGGAAACGCAAGAGCCGTCCTATGGTCAGATGAGCGCGCAGTATGGCCCGAATTACAATCCGTATATTTTCGGCGCTCCTGAGCCTCAACCACAGCCTCAGAACAATAATCGCCCCCAGCAGCAGAATTTCTTCGGTATTAATGGCAACCGTCCGGATATGAACCAGAACGGCAATGGTTACGGTCCTCAAGGTTTCGGCTCGAACAATTATGGCCCCAACGCTCAGAATGGTTACGGCCCGAACAACTATGGTCCCAACCCTTATGGTCCACAATGGGGCCCGAACCCATACGGGCCTCAAGCTGGCCCGCAGGGACCTCAGGGTCTCCAAGGTCCTCGTGAAGCGCAAGGTTCGCAAGGTCCTCAGGGTCCACAGGGCCAGCCGAACCAGCCAGGTAACCAGGGTCAGAACAGTGGTGCTCGTAACCAGCATGTTCCACAAAACGGCCCGTTCGGTTTCAACCCTTATGAGCCGCAGGATGGCTTTGGCCCACAGCCAGGCACTTTTGGCCCCGGCCAGTTCCCACCTCGCGCATACGGTCAGCCTGGTCCTCAGCCTGGCCCACAGGGTCCTCAAGGTCCGCAAGCTGGTCCTCAGGGTCCTCAGCCTGGCCCTAACGGCAGGCCGCAGCCCGTCGCCTACGACCAGTTCCTGCGCCCGTTCAACCCTGATGATCCGAACCAGAACCCGGTGTATGGCCGCTGGGATATGTGGAGCATCATCGCTTTCATCCTGAGCTTCTACACTTACTTCGCATTCCTGAGCTTGCCGCTGGCCATCATGGCTGCTCGCCGTGACAAGGTTCTTCACATGAAGGGCCGCGGCTTGGCTATCGCTGCCATCGTCTTGTCGGTGATCGGCTTGATCGTCATGCTGCTCGTCACTTTCGGCGTTCCGATTCCTGGGCTGGGTTCGCTGCTCGGTGTTGTCGCTAATGGCGCACAAACAGCCAGTTTCCTCACTGTTTGACAAGTTGGAGGCCCCTCGTGGGCCTCTTTTTGTATGAGGAGCTCGCATGAACACAGCAGTTTCCTACGACCTTTCACTCTCTGATGCGTGGGCAGCGGGCCTCGTATCCCTTGAGATTATCAGCGCGAACGAAGCCCTCCGCCTTCACCATGCTCTCCAGCGCATTGGTCGAGATTGGCCAGCTGATTCCTCCCCGCGCTATGACGAGCTGGCTAACCTGTTTACTCACCTTGACGCCCAGCTGGTTACCCTCATGCGTGAGGATGAGGACGAGCAACTCGCGCTCGATTTTCTCGCCACTCGTTCGGCAACTGCGCGATACCTGAGCGTGGGTCGAGCCTTGTTGCGCGCTCATGCTCAGCACATTGTTCGAGCATTGAACGATGTGAAGCACAGTTTGTTAACGCAAGCAGGTAAGGCGTTGTCGCTCAGGATTATCATTCCTGTTAATCTCAGCCCAGTCCTTGCAGCCCAAGCGCTCGTCGGCTGGGCGTACCAGTTTGCCGACATGGCCGAGCAGCTGGTAGCTTGGCGAGCTCACGCCGACCGTTGCCCGGTGACCGTGGGGGAGGGTGCGGGCATGCTTTTCGAGCAAGACCCGAGGCCCTTGGCTCGCGCGCTTGATTTTTCAGCGGTTTCCTCGTGTGCTGCCCGAGAGTTGAGTTCGGCTGCGGCAAGCCCAGAGGAGGAGCGATTTTTCGTGTTGACCGGTCAGGTTAAAGCTTTGTGCCGCGAGTTTGAGCAGCAGGTGCAGCTGTGGGAAAACATGGGGTTTATCAAGCGTGCGGGCAATTCGGAACAAGTCAGATCAGCACAGACCAGCCCGGCACAAGGTGGATCGGCACACGCTGAATCTACACAATCGTTAGCCGATTCTCAGTCGCACCCCGAACCTCCAGTGCTTCCTCATGATGACTCTCACGCTCTCATAGTCAAACTTACCGCACTGGCTCATATGGTTGAGCGGCTGGAGTGGGATGAGCCTGGCTGCGAGAAGGCCTGCTCCTGGAAGCTCGTTGCGCCGGATGTGGTGGCGTGGCTTGTGGTTCACCAGCATGTGCGTCCCGCGCTTGCCGAGCAGGTGGTGCTCAAGTTCTTGGAAGATCGCGATACCAGCTCAGCTCAAGCTGAGAGCGCTGAGGTTGCAGCCTCGCGCGCCTCAGAAGCTCCGCGCACCTCAGAGTCTCCCAGCACCTCAGACGCGCCAAGCTCAAAAGAATGCGAGCAGATGCTCCTTGCAGCTGGTGTTGCCCCAGCTGCGATGACAGGCAAGCTACCGGTGAGTGCGCTGAAAAACCTGTGGAGTGCCGCAGGAAGCGTTGAAGCGCATAAAAGCTTGGGAGGAAGTGCTGCCAAGCGTGTTGACGAGCAAATCAAAGAGCTTTCAACACGCCGATGAGCTCTCTGTGTCATATCGCGGGCGTATCGTCTTTCAACGATGAGAAACGCAAGTGTGATGGTGAGCGCATGCGCCACCCAGGAAAGCAGCCGAGCAGCTTCGGTTGTTTTTGCATTTGCTTTTCGTGATTGCGTTGTCAAGCAGAGGCCGTAAGGTTTCTGCTTTTTTTATGCCCAAAATGAGCTCCACTGGGCTCAGCCAGAGCCTAGGCCAGTGCTCGAGCACAGGCTAAACATGGCTTCAGCGCAGGTCTGACGTCGCGCAGGCATGAGCTGAGCAGTTCAGCGATAACAGTGATCGCAAGGTTCGCGCAATCACTCAGTAGTTGCACCCAACTACTGCAAACCCATACGTCGGGCAGGCCGGTGGTCACCCGATAAGGAGATGAGGTTGATGAACGAAGAAAAGAAGAATACCCAGGTGAAGCTCAGCTTCGCAGATATGACCAAGCAGCAGCGTTGGGTTGTTGCTTCCACTTCCTCCGGCTTCCTGCTGGAGAACATGGACATCATGTTCCTGAGCTTCTCGCTCACCATGATTATCGCCAGCTTGGGAATCTCCAAGGCAGAAGCTGGCCTTATTTCCACCATTACCAACCTCGGCATGCTCGCCGGCGGTTTGATCTTCGGCATTCTGGGCGACAAGCTCGGCCGTGTGCGCACTTTCTCCCACACTATTTGGATTTTCGCCATTGCAACCGCTCTGACCTTCTTCGCCCATGACATCCGGCTGCTCTACATCCTGCGCTTCCTCGCAGGTGTGGGTGCCGGCGGCGAGTATGGCGTCGGCATGGCAATGATCGCTGAGAACTTCACTCACCGTTACATGGGCCGCCTCACTTCTCTGGCAGCCATCGGCGGCCAGGTCGGCTCCATCCTCGCAGCCCTTCTCGCCGCTTGGATCCTCCCAGCATTCGGCTGGAACGCACTCTACCTGGTCGGTATCGTCCCCGTCATTTTGATCTGGTTCGTCCGCCGTCACGTCAAGGAATCGGACACCTTCCTTGAGGCTCAGAAGCAGGCTCAGGAAGCCACCGCCCACCACGACGCTTCTCACAAGATCTCCTTCTCTCGCCTCTTCGCTACTCCAGCTCTGGCCGCTCAGACCATCGGCCTGACAATCATGGCCATCATCCAGATCGCCGGCTACTTCGGCTTGATGAACTGGTTGCCATCCATCGCTCAGGCTCGCCTGAACCTCTCGGTCACCAAGTCGAGCCTGTGGATGATCGCCACGATCATCGGCATGTCCCTGGGCATGGTCGTCTTCGGCTGGGTGATGGACAAGTTCGGCCCACGCTGGTCCTTCGGCATCTTCCTGCTCGGCTCCGCACTGGTCATGTTCTCCCTGCTCTACGTCACCAATATGGTTGAGCTGCTCGTCGCCGGCGCTCTGATCGGCTTCTTCTCTAACGGCATGTTCGGCGGCTACGGCACCGTGATCTCCCTGCTCTACCCAACTGAGATTCGCTCCACCGCTAACAACATGATCATGAACATTGGCCGCGCAGTCGGTGGCTTCTCCTCTCTGGCAATCGGCGCCATGATGGATGCCTTCAACAACCTGTGGATTGTGATGGGTTCTCTTGCTGGCATGTACGTCCTCTCCTTCCTGGTGATGGTCAGCCTTCCGGGCATCAAGCGTCTGACTGCTCTCAAGTCCCAGGCTCGCAAGGGCCAGGATGAAGCCCAGGTTGGTCTCGCGGTAGCAACCGCCTGAGAGGGGAGAGACGATGGCTGAAACGACAGAAAATATGCTCGCGATCTCTGCTCACGCTCAGCTTTTGGCAGGGGAGGAAACGCCCCAGATTATCAGGCCGAGCTCAACCCGTCCTGACAATCTCAAGAAAGGCGGCGTTGTTTCTGACCCACGCCTTGGCGTCGAGCTGCCGGGCCTAAAGCTCAAAAACCCCGTTATGCCAGCTTCGGGAACGTGCTGGTATGGTCAGGAAATTGCCCGCGACTATGACCTCAACAGGCTGGGAGCCATCGTTCTCAAAACCACAACCTTGCGCCCGCGCGAGGGAAACGGCCAGCCTCGCCTGCTGAAAAGCGGCGAGGAATGGATGAACTGCAACGGTTTACACAATGTCGGCGTCGAGCAACTCCTCGCCGACAAGCTGCCCTGGCTTGAGGAAAACTACCCTGAGCTGCCAGTGATTGCGAGCGTTGCAGGAAATAGCATCGAGGAATACGAAGAGATTGCTGGAAAACTCAACGCTTCGAAGCATCTCAACGCCCTCGAACTCAATATTTCCTGCCCGAACGTCAAAGCTGGCGGCCAGGCCATGGGCGTCGACCCTGAGGTCGTCGAAGAGCTGACTCGCCGTTGCGTGCAGGCCAGCGACAAGCCGGTTTACGTCAAACTCACGCCAAACGTTACCGATATCACGACGATCGCACTGGCCGCCGAGCGCGGTGGGGCAGCGGGTTTGACCATGATTAACACGCTGACGGGCTTGCGCTTCGACCTTGCTAGCCGCAAGCCGATTTTGTCGAATGTGACTGGCGGTGTGTCTGGCCCTGCGCTGAAGCCGATTTGCTTGAGGCTTATTCACCAGGTTCGCCAGGTTTGCGATATCCCGATCATTGGCGTCGGGGGTATTACGAGCGCCGAGGATGTTCTGGAATACCTCATCGCTGGTGCTCAAGCTGTTCAGGTGGGTTCAGCATCCTTCACTGACCCGCTGGCATTGCCCAAGATTATCAGTGCGCTTCCAGTACTGATGGATCAGTATGGCATTGATAATCTGAAGAATGTTAAGGGAGAATGATGAGAAGATACGAGCCTATTGTTGCCATCGACGTTGCTAGCGAAAAAGAAGCTCTCGCTCTCATGGACACGCTCAAGGATTCGGGCGAGGCTAACCATGACATGCCTATCCTCAAGATCGGCATGGAGCTGTATTACGGCGTCGGCCAAGAGATGGTGAAGCAGGCTAAAGCTCGCGGCTTCCGCATTTTCCTGGATTTGAAGCTGTACGACATTCCGAACACCGTGCGCCGAGCCATGGCTGCTATCGGACGCTTGGGTGTTGATTTCACCACGATTCATGCGGCTGGCGGCTCTGAAATGCTCAAGGCTGGTTTGGAAGGTTTGCAGCAGGGTGCGCAGCAAGCTCATGTTGAGCCTGCCCAGCTCCTCGCCATCACTCAGCTGACCAGCATTGACGAGCAGATTTTGCACGAGCAGCAGCATGTGGATTTGTCGCTGATTGAGTCGGTGCAGAACTATGCGCGCTTGGCTGATGAGTGCGGTCTGGCTGGTGTGGTCTGCTCTGCTCAGGAGATTTCGGCCATTCGCGAGGTGACTCGTGATGACTTCTTGTGCGTGACTCCCGGTATTCGCCCTGCTCACTACCAGAAAGATGACCAGAAGCGCATTGTTACGCCATTCCAGGCGCATCAGCTGGGTTCGAACGCCATTGTGGTGGGCCGTCCGATCACGCAGTCTGCCGACCCGGTTGCCGCTTACCAGACCATTCGCCGCGAGTTCATCGGCTGAACGCTGGCTCGCCGATTCAGGTCGCCCGCTGGCCCGCCTGTCCGCGTGGTGGCCGCTGGCCCGCCCGTCCGCGTGGTGGTCTGCCGGTCCGCCCGCACATATTCGTACTCAAGAAGGAAAAATGACGAACACAAACTCCGTTAACGCTGAGAACTCTGCAAGTGCTCAGAACGCCGCAAGTGTTGAAAACACTGCCAACGCACAAGCCGCCGAGGCTAACGCTCAGGCCGCCGAGGCTAACGCTCAGGCCCACCAGATCGCCGCTGATCTGCTGTCCATCCGCGCTGTGACCTTGC